>Ga0209709_10004106_pt1 | contig 11847 bp, 9 predicted proteins | sample ArcticOcean_MG_C_2_FD_187435 | JGI IMG/M metagenome (GOLD analysis project Ga0209709, IMG submission 187435) | Marine microbial communities from western Arctic Ocean - ArcticOcean_MG_CB4_136 (SPAdes) (version 2) | ecosystem: Environmental > Aquatic > Marine > Oceanic | place: Arctic Ocean... | reverse complement strand
TATCAAAAGCATTATGCCTTCCTACATCCTCACGAATTAATAAAATATTTCCTAAATTATCGTATAAAGCAACAGCATGAGTTGCGCCTGTTTTCTTTTGTAACTTTTGACTGCTTGGAAATTGATCCAGAGCATATCTAATTTGACCATGCCTGAATGTTGTGCTGGTTAATAGCTTATTTTTTTTATACTTTATTACTTGAGAGAGGGTCTCTGCTCCACATAATCCGCAGCCCGTTTTACCTGTTAAATTTCGCCTTCTTTCTTTAAGATTCATAAAGCATTTAGCTGAAATCTCTATTTTAAGTTCAATACCATTATTTATATGGTTAATTTCTACTGAATATAAGTCAGTAGATGAGCTAATAATCTCTTCGGTAATAGAGAATCCTAATGCAAAATCTTCAAGATTAATTGGAGACGCCATCATCACTACATGCGATATGCCATTATAAACAAATGCCACTGGGGTTTCTTCTGCAAGAATTTCTATTGAGCTACTTTCAGACTGATTCTTGTGAGCAGAAAACTCTAGTGAAGGATTTTTGGTTTGTATTAATTTGGCTGAAGTCACTTATCAACCTACATAACTTTTTCTGAATCTTCTTTCACAAACTCTTTTTGTTTTTCACTAAAATTCTTATAATTTTTTTGCCACTCAGAAGGCTGAGATACCTTTGTTACCTGTACCGCTGTTACCTTAAACTCTGGGCAATTGGTTGCCCAGTCTGAATTATCAGTTGTAATGACGTTTGCTCCAGATACAGGGTGATGAAAAGTAGTATATATAACCCCAGGCTGAACTTGGTCAGTAATTTTTGCTCTCAACACTGTATCTCCTGCACGACTATTTATTCCAACCCAATCTCCTACTTTGATACCTCTATCATTTGCATCATGTGGATGAATTTCTATTTGATCTTCATCATGCCAAATAATATTATCAGTCCTTCTAGTTTGTGCGCCAACATTATAATGAGCTAGAATACGGCCTGTAGTAAGAATTAGTGGGTATTTATTATTCACTCTTTCAGTAGTAGGGATATATTCCGTAATAAAGAATTTACCTTTACCTCTTACAAACTCGTCAACATGCATGGTCGGAGTTCCCTGGGGATTCTCATCGTTACATGGCCATTGAATGCTACCTAATTCATCAATCTTATCAAAGCTAACACCTTTGAAGGTTGGTGTTAACATAGCAATTTCATCCATTATTTCACTGGCATGCTTATAATTCATAGGGTAGCCAAGTGCATTAGAAAGCATGGCTGTAATTTCCCAATCCTCGTACCCATTTTTAGGGGCCATTACTTTTCTTACTCGAGATATTCTTCTCTCTGCATTAGTGAATGTACCATTCTTTTCCAGAAATGATGATCCTGGGAAAAATACATGTGCATACATTGCAGTTTCGTTAAGAAATAAATCCTGAACAATCACACATTCCATAGATTCAAGAGCATGAGTTACATGCTTAGTATCAGGATCAGATTGTGCAATATCTTCACCCTCACAATATACCGCTTTAAAATTACCAGATATCGCCTGATCTAACATATTAGGAATTCTTAGTCCTGGCTCATCATATAACTTAGTGTCCCAAGCATTCTCAAAAAGAGCGCGAGTTGATAGGTCAGATACATGTCTGTATCCAGGAAACTCATGCGGGAATGAACCCATATCACAAGCACCCTGAACATTATTTTGTCCGCGCAATGGATTAATACCAACCCCTTCTCGTCCAATATTTCCAGTTGCCATTGCAAGATTAGCAATTCCCATCACCATAGTTGATCCTTGGCTATGCTCTGTTACGCCCAACCCATAGTAAATTGCACCATTGCCACCTTTAGCAAAAAGTCTGGCGGCCTGACGAATTGTTTCTGCCTGAACGCCTGTTTCAGACTCAAGTGCCTCAGGTGAATTTCTCTCTTCAGATACAAAATCATGCCAGTAGTTATATGCCTCATCTTCACATCTGGATTTAATAAACTTCTCATCCATCATTTTTTCTGTAGCTACAACATGTGCTATTGCATTTATGATGGCTACATTTGTTCCTGGCTTAAGCTTCAAATGAAAATCAGCTTTAACATGTGGTGTATTTTTAACTAGATCAATTTCACGCGGGTCAATAACTATTAATTTTGCACCCTCCCTAAGACGCCTCTTCATTTGTGAAGCAAAAACAGGATGCCCATCAGTTGGATTAGCTCCAATCAATATGATCACATCGGACTTCATTACTGAATCAAAGTTTTGTGTTCCAGATGACTCACCAATTGTTTGTTTTAGACCATAACCAGTAGGTGAATGGCAAACCCTTGCACAGGTATCAATATTATTGTTACCAAAGGCTGCCCTAACGATCTTCTGCATCAAATAAGTTTCTTCATTGGTACATCTTGATGAGGAAATTGCCCCAACTGAATCAAAACCATGTTTTTTTTGTATTCTCTTAATTTCTGAAGCTGCATAATTAATTGCTTCATCCCATGTTACTTGTTGCCACGGATCTTTTATGCTTTTTCTGATCATAGGCGTAGTGATTCGATCTTTATGGGTTGTGTAGCCCCAAGCAAACCTTCCTTTTACACAAGAATGCCCATGATTTGCTCCCCCATCTTTATTTGGCGTCATTCTAACAACTTTATCTCCTTGTAATTCTGCATTAAACGAACAACCCACTCCACAATAGGCACATGTTGTAGTTACGGATCGATCAGGTATTCCATGATCAACAATAGACTTTTCAATTAAAGTCGCTGTCGGACATGCCTGAACGCAAGCTCCGCATGAGACACACTCTGAATCCATAAAATCTTTATTGCCAGCAGATACTTTGGATTCAAAACCTCTTCCGTCAATTGTCAAAGCATATGTCCCTTGCACTTCCTCACAAGCACGAACACATCGAGAACACACAATGCATTTTGATGGATCAAAAGTAAAATAAGGATTAGTTTCATCTTTTACTGAATCTAAATGGTTTTCTCCCTCATAACCATAACGCACATCCCTTAATCCCACTGCTCCTGCCATATCTTGAAGTTCACAATCACCGTTTGTTGCACAAGTAAGGCAATCTAGGGGATGATCTGAAATATAAAGTTCCATCACACCTCTTCTTAAATCTTCTAGTTTTGGAGTTTGAGTAGAAACTTTAAGTCCCTCAGCAACTGGAGTGGTACAAGAGGCTGGATAGCCTCGGCGACCTTCAATTTCTACCAAGCATAATCGACATGAACCAAAAGGATCTAGATTATCCGTTGCGCATAACTTTGGAACGCTGATACCTGCTTCAGATGCAGCTCTCATTAAGGAAGTGCCTTCAGGAACAGATATATCTATTCCATCAATAGTGAGTGCCACTAATTTTTCAGAGTTTATCTTCGGGGTGCCGAAATCTTTTGTATCATCCATAATTTTTATTCTAGTAAGCTATTAATTTAATTCAATAATATTTAAGTTTATGCTGAAGTTTCCTTCTTATCAACCCCAAAATCTTCTGGGAAAAAATTGAGCGCGCTAATTACTGGGAATGGTGTCATTCCCCCCATAGCACAAAGGGATCCATCCACCATCGTATCTCCCAGATCTCTTAATAATTTTATATTCTTTTCTTGATCTTTCCCTGATTTAATTTTATCGATGACCTCCATACCTCGTGTCGAACCAATTCGACATGGAGTACATTTTCCGCAAGACTCAATTGCACAAAATTCGAATGAATAACGAGCTAATTTTGACATATCAGCGGTGGTATCAAATGCAACAATTCCTCCGTGGCCCAAAACTGCGTTTACTTCACTAAACTTTTCATAAGCTAAGGGAGTGTCAAATTGAGCTTCTGGTAAAAATGCACCTAACGGCCCTCCAACCTGAACCGCTTTAATTGCTTTTCCAGTTGCTGAACCACCACCAAAATCATATAAAAGCTCTCTTAACGTTATTCCAAAAGCCTTCTCAATTAATCCTGTATTTTTTAAATTACCAGCCAATTGAATTGGTAAAGTTCCTTTTGAACGCCCCATACCAAAATCTGAATAATAGGCTGCACCCTTATCCATAATGATTGGCACAGTAGCTAAAGATATAACATTATTAACTACTGTAGGCTTTCCGTATAAGCCTTCTATCGCAGGCAATGGTGGTTTATAACGTACCATGCCTCTTTTACCTTCTAAGCTTTCCAGTAATGAAGTTTCTTCCCCGCATATGTAAGCTCCTGCGGCACGAGTGACTTCTAGTTCGAAGTTATGATTTGTGCTTAAGATATTGCGACCTAGATAGTTATTTTCTTTTGCAATATCTATGGCCTTATTGAGAACAACAAGTGCATGAGGATATTCTGAACGAAGATAGATGTAGCCCATATCTGCTCCTACTGCTAATCCAGCAATTATCATACCTTCGATTAATACAAAAGGATCATCCTCCATAATCATTCGGTCAGAATAAGTACCAGAATCTCCTTCGTCAGCATTACATACGATATATTTTTTTTCTGATGGGGTATCTAGAACTGTTTGCCATTTAATGCCGGTTGGAAAAGCTGCTCCTCCCCGCCCTCTTAGCCCAGAATCAGTAACTTCTTTTACTATTAACTGAGGTTCTAATTTAATAGCATTCTTTAAGCCGTTAAATCCATCATGTTTTTCATAGTCCTTAATATTTAGTGGGTCTGTAATACCAACGCGCGCAAAAGTTAATCGCTCCTGTTTTTTTAGCCAGTCAATTTCATCCGTTAGGCCCAAACATAATTCGTGTGGCTTACCTATAAAGAACTCACTATCAAATAAAGATGGCACATCAGAAATATCTACTGGACCATAAGCCATTCTTCCTTTGTCTGTCTCTACTTCAACCAAAGGCTCTAAAAAAAATAACCCTCTAGAGCCATTTCTAATAATCTCTATCTCAAGATCTCTATTCTTAGATTCTAATAAAATAGCTCGATAAACTTCTTCAGCGCCAAGCGAAAGAGCAGTCGAATCTATAGGTATGTAAATTTTAGGTGTCATGAGTTTTCTTTAGCCATTCGAATAATATCGTCTATTTTCTTTTTTGACACTCTACCGATGACGTTATCATTGATCATCACCGCAGGAGAGCACGCACAATTTCCTAAGCAATAAATAGGTTCTAATGTTATTAAATTATCGTCTGTAGTTTCATGGTAATCAATTCCTAAAGTATCTTTACAATACAGCTCAATTTCCTCACTACCCATTGCTTGACATGATTCAGCCCGACATACTTGTAAGACATTTTTTCCAGCTGGGTGTGTCCTAAAATGGTGGTAGAAAGTTACAAAACCATGTATCTCAGCAATCGATAAATTATAGGCTTTTGATATTATTGGGTAAGAACCTTCAGGCACATATCCTAGGTCATCCTGAATTGCATGCATTAAAGGAAGCAATGCTCCAGGGGTGTCTTGAAAGTTTGACGCATGCTGTTCTATTTTTTTAATTTGTATTTCAGTTAATGTCATAGTTTATTACTATAAATACTGTAATTTATTAGAAAGGTCATTATACTTTAAGAATAAAAGGTATATATTAAAAAATCCTTATTATAAGACTATAAATTTAAATACGATATGAGATATGACCACAAATTTGATTGATCAGTTCAATAGAACTATTAACTATATTAGAATTTCAGTAACAGATAGGTGCGATTTTCGTTGTATCTACTGCATGGCTGAAGAAATGAAATTCTTACCTAGAGATGAGGTACTTACACTTGAAGAAATAAATCGTCTCGCAAATATTTTTACCTCCTTAGGGGTTAAAAAAATTAGAATTACTGGAGGTGAGCCTTTAGTAAGAAAAAATATAGACTCCTTATTTCATAGCCTTTCTAAAAATAAAAATATAGAGGATTTAACTCTGACAACTAATGGTAGTCAGTTAATTCATAAAGCCGTCATGTTAAAAGAGTCTGGAGTAAAAAGGATAAATATTAGCTTGGACAGCTTGAACCCTCTTACCTTCAAAAAAATGACTCGCGTTGGTAACCTCGACGAAGTAATAAATGGAATTAATCACACACTTAACGTAGGTTTTGAAAAAATTAAATTAAATACAGTGTTGATGCGAGGTATTAATGATTCTGAAATTTTTGATTTAACAAATTTTGCTATTGAGCGAGGTCTAGACTTATCATTCATTGAGGAGATGCCCTTGGGTGTAACTAATCATGAAAGAAAAATAACATCAATTAGCAATGATGAAATATTTAATGAATTAGGTAATAATTTTGACTTGGAAGATACAACATACAAAACAGGAGGGCCAGCTAAGTATTGGTCAATAAAGAATACAAAAACAAAAATAGGGTTAATATCGCCTCATAGCCATAATTTCTGTAGCGACTGTAATAGAGTCAGGGTAAGTTGTAAGGGTGAATTATTTCTATGCTTAGGGCAGGAAACTAAAATCGAGTTAATGCCTCTACTGCGATTAAATCCCAATAATGACGATCCAATTAAGGATGCAATAATTAACAGTATGAAAATAAAACCAAAATCACATGAATTTGATTTAAATCAACAAAAACCAGCTGTTGTTCGTTTTATGTCTCACACAGGAGGTTAATTGACAGAGTTAATTGAGGGGGTAATTCTTGCAGGTGGGGCTTCCAGCCGTATGGGAACAAATAAGTCTTTAGTTACATTTAAAAAAAAACCAATGATTAAGCATGTTTATGACAGACTGAGCCCTCAAGTATATAAAGTATGGATTAATAGCAATATTTTGCTTGAGCAATTTCCAAAAGATCAACAACTTAAAGATGAGCTACCTTCTCATAATGGGCCTTTAGTAGGTATTTATACCGGCTTAAAATTAGCTCAAACTGAATGGGTACAATTTTGTCCAACTGACACTCCCTTCTTACCCCTCAATTTAGTAGAAAAGTTATTCTCAAAAACTAAAAATACGAACGGTACCATAATTGTGCCTATGGTTAGTGGAAAAATTGAACCCGTTTTTAGCTTATGTCATAAATCTACATTAAAAGGATTAAAAAAATTTATTTTTAGCAAAAAAAAGAAAATATCAGACTGGATTGAACAAAATAATTTTGAAACGGTAACATTTGATAATCTAGATGAATTTCATAATATAAACGACATCAAAGATCTGCAAAAAATTGAATATTAATAAAATAAAAAAACCATTAATTCTTGGATTCTGCGCATCATCTAGCGGAAGTGGAAAAACAACTTTGATTGAAAAAATTATTCCTATACTCAAAGCCAATAGCCTTGTTATTTCAGTCGTGAAACATGCTCATCATAGTTTTGATATTGATATCCCAGGAAAAGACAGCTACAGACTGAGAGAATCTGGAAGCTACCAAACTCTCGTACTAAATCAGGATCGTTCTGCATTAATCACGGAAAATCATAGGCATAATATCGACATTAAAGATATGATCCAACAAATGGACCAAAATGTTGATATGATTTTAATAGAAGGATTAAAGACTTTACCATATAAAAAAATTGAAGTATTTCGCAAAGATATATCACATGAAAGACTTTATGTTAACAATGAAAGTATCATTGCTATAGCAACTGATACCAATGATAAGGAAAATATCCCTTCATTAAATATCAATAAACCTGAAGAAGTCTGCGCTTTTATATTAAATTTAATTGATAAGTCATGAAAGAAAAAATTACACTAGGAAAGTTAGCTAAAGATCCTGGCTGCTTGGCTGAATATGATCCTAATGCAATGGAATATCAAGACGCCCTAAAATGGATTAGACAATTTATTGAGCCAGTCAAAGAAACTCAGACAATTCCAATAAGGGAATCCTTAGATAAGGTCTTATCAGAGGATATTTACTCCCCTATTGACGTACCTAATTACGATAATTCAGCAATGGATGGATTTGTATTTTATAAAACACAAGAAAATTCGCCCACAACGCTTGAAGTTATTGGATCACAGTTTGCAGGGCAATCTTTAAATGAAAAAGTTCTTCCAGGACAAGCAATTCAAATAATGACAGGGGCAAGGATTCCTAATGGAGGCAATACTGTCATCCCAATCGAATTAGTTTCTTTCGAGGGCAGCAAGATTTCAATTAATGAAAACACTAAAATTGGTGCCAATATTAGAAAAATTGGAGAAGATGTAAAGAAAGGTGAATTAATTTTAAAGAAAGGGAGGTACATTAGGTCATCTGAAATTGGGCTACTTGCTTCCCTGGGACTCGCAAAAGTCAGTGTATACCGGCAAATAAAAGTTGCTTTTTTTTCAACTGGAGATGAGGTAGTAGAAGTCGGAAATTCATTAAAAGTTGGCCAGGTATATGACAGCAATAACCATACAATCGGAGCAATGTTGGAACGCATAGGCGCAGACATTGTAAATCTTAGAATTATCTCTGATAACAAAAAAGAGCTTAAGGAAACCTTACTTTCAATTGCAAATGAAGTTGATGTCATTATCACAAGTGGGGGGGTGTCTGTTGGGGCTGCAGATTTTATGAAAGAGGTTTTAAATGAAATTGGGGAAGTCTTATTTTGGAAGTTATCAATTAAACCTGGACGACCCATAGCTTATGGAAAAATTAATCAAACGCATTATTTTGGCTTGCCTGGTAATCCTGTAGCTTCCATGGTTTCATTCTATCAAATTGTTCAGCCCCAACTGAAAGTCTTAATGGGTGAAGTTGATTATGAGCTTCCACCGCTTTTCAAAGTCAAAACAGAAAAGTCCATCTTTAAGAAACCAGGACGCATGGAATTCCAAAGAGGTATATTATTTCAAAATAACGACGAATGGTGGGTCAAACCTACAGGTCATCAAGGTTCAGCAATCTTAAGTTCAATGAGCGAGGCTAACTGTTTCATTGTGTTGGGAATTCATGAAGGCTCTATTGATCCTGGAGGTACAGTAAAAGTTCAACTAATGGAAGGATTTATCTAGGATAAATATCCTTTTTTTAAAACTATTTCAGCTATAATTTCCTAAGAAATTTCTTAAACAATTGTGGGGCATTAAAATAAATTTATGAGCGATTTACAAATAAATAAAACTATTCCACCCTTCTCATTGGAGGGTACTAACGGATCTATATCAATTCCATCTGACACTGAGGGTAAAAAATTAATCATTTATTTTTATCCTAAAGATTCAACTCCGGGATGTACAAATGAAGGTATCGATTTTACGGAAGCATACAGCCAATTCAATGATTTAAATGTTGAGATTTATGGTATCTCACGAGATAGCATTAAGTCACATGAAAACTTCAAGAAAAAATATAATTTTTCATTTGACCTAATTAGTGATCCCGATGAACTCGCTTGTAATTTGTTTGGTGTTATAAAAATGAAAAATATGTATGGTAAGCAAGTGCGCGGAATAGAAAGGAGTACATTCCTGATTAATGAAAATGGGGAATTGATTAAAGAGTGGAGAGGCGTAAAAGTAAATGGTCATATTCAGGAAATTTTAGAGTCCCTAAAAAATTAATCTAATAAAATGAAAATGGTTAAAAAAAATACAGCAAAGCTATTTGTTCTGGATACGAATGTATTGATGCATGATCCATCATCGCTTTTTAGATTTGAAGAGCATGATATTTATCTCCCAATGGTTACTCTTGAGGAGTTAGATAATGGTAAAAAAGGACTTACAGAGGTTGCAAGAAATGCCAGGCAAACAAGCCGCTACCTAGAAGAAATTATGGGTTCAGACCTTAATAATCTTGAGTTAGGATGCCCGCTTAAATCAGAAACAAACAATCATGTATCCGGTCGATTATTTCTTCAGACTGATCCAGTAGAATTTGACCTACCAATGCTAGCTGGGAGTAAAGCAGACAATCAAATTCTTAGTATTGTCTTTAATTTAAAAAATAAAAATTTAAAACGAAATGTAATACTTGTTTCCAAAGATATTAATATTCGTATTAAAGCTAGAGCTTTAGGTATCTTAGCAGAAGATTATTTTAACGATAAAGTAATGGATGATACAGAGTTACTTTATTCTGGTGTTACCACTCTTCCTGAAAATTTTTGGGAGCTGCATAGTAAGGCAATGGAATCCTGGCAAGAGGAAAATAGAATGTTTTACCGAATAACGGGTCCAATTTGTCAGGGCTTATTGGTAAATGAATTTGTGCATTATGGATTTGATAAGCCCTTCCATGCAATCGTTAGAAGCGTAAAAGGAAAGACTGCTACTTTACAAGTGGTCCAAGACCACACCAACCCAAACTTTAATATATGGGGAATCAGCGCAAGAAATAAGGAGCAAAATTTTGCTCTGAATTTATTGCTTGATCCTAAGATTGACTTTGTATCGTTGTTAGGCCAGGCTGGAACCGGTAAAACCTTGCTCACACTTGCAGCTGGGCTTCAACAGGTCCTAGAAAAAAAAATATATAGTGAGATTATTATGACACGTGTCACAGTTCCAGTTGGTGAAGATATAGGTTTCCTTCCAGGAACCGAAGAAGAAAAAATGTCACCATGGATGGGGGCCTTAGATGACAATCTAGATGTTTTAAATAAAACAGATGAAGATGCGGGTGACTGGGGGCGTGCAGCCACTCAGGATTTAATACGATCAAGAATTAAGGTTAAATCTCTTAATTTTATGAGAGGAAGAACTTTTTTAAATAAATATCTTATTATTGATGAAGCTCAAAATTTAACCCCAAAGCAGATGAAGACTTTAATTACTAGAGCTGGCCCAGGAACTAAAGTAGTTTGTTTGGGAAATATAGCCCAGATTGATACTCCATACCTCACAGAAGGTAGCTCAGGATTGACATATGTCGTAGATCGTTTCAAAGGATGGCAACATAACGGACACATTACCCTCATGCGCGGGGAAAGATCAAGGTTAGCGGATCATGCTGCAGAAGCGCTCTGAATCAATAAAAACTAAGGGATTTTACTATTTCCTTTCAGCCCAATTTTTTTCTGCATTGGCTGATAATGCTCTATTATTTGCAGCAATTGCGATGCTTTCTAATTTGAAGGCACCAGACTGGCATCAGCCATTACTACTTCAGTTTTTTGTTCTCTCATACATTATTCTGGCTCCTTTTGTTGGGGCATTTGCCGACTCAAGACCTAAAGGTCACGTAATGTTTATTTCTAACGGAGTAAAACTTTTTGGCTGTCTTGCAATGTTAGCGGGAATGCCCCCACTGTATGCATATGCTATTGTCGGAATTGGAGCAGCAGCATATTCTCCAGCTAAATATGGAATTTTGACAGAGTTACTTCCCGAAGAATCTCTAGTTCTTGCAAATGCATGGGTTGAAGGATTAACAGTGACCGCTATTATTTTGGGTGCCATTCTAGGAGGTATTGCAGCTTATTACGATGTTAATCTAGCAATTATCCTAATAAGCAACCTATACATATTAGCTGCAATTTGTAATAGATTTATCCCAACCTTACCGATTGCCCATAAAATTCGCCGCACTAACCCCTGGCACCTAATTAAAGATTTTTTTAATTCTTATAAAAAGTTATGGGGAGACCCTCTAGGACAACTTTCATTAACAATAACTACATTATTTTGGGGGGCAGGTGCGACACTTAGACTCGTGATTATTGGATGGGCGGCATATGCTTTAAATTATGGCCTTGATAAAGCAACACAACTTTCAGCAGTTGTTGCATTGGGAGTGGGATTAGGTGCAATAGTTGCAGCTCGTTATATTTTAATGAAAGACTCAATTAAGATTTTACCGGCAGGAATTGTTATGGGAATGCTGGTCTGCTCAATGGTATTTATTGAAACCTGGCAAATAGCTGCTATCGTTTTACTTCTTATTGGTATTTTAAGTGGTCTG
>Ga0209709_10004105_pt1 | contig 11850 bp, 11 predicted proteins | sample ArcticOcean_MG_C_2_FD_187435 | JGI IMG/M metagenome (GOLD analysis project Ga0209709, IMG submission 187435) | Marine microbial communities from western Arctic Ocean - ArcticOcean_MG_CB4_136 (SPAdes) (version 2) | ecosystem: Environmental > Aquatic > Marine > Oceanic | place: Arctic Ocean... | reverse complement strand
CACCATCTACCTGTTGTGTTTCTATTGGCAAGACAGAATTGTTTCGGCCTTGACCGGGCGAGGTTCCAAGCATTTGAAGGTGGAGTTGACCTCCTCATCTGCGCTTGGTTACGGTTTGCAATCGATTATTTTTGCCTGCCTTGCTGTCATCGAACGTCTTGATTTCTTGCCGACGCTGGTGCTTGGCATCAACAATGCCATCTTCGCATTTGCAGTTCTCTACAGTCGTTTGAACAATTCGTCGTCTCTCAATGACTCAAACGTATGAAACGCAGAAGAGTACTCGTACTGGAAAAGTCAAACCGTTCTTACATATGAGTTCAAATCCTTGCGGACATCATTTAAGCCTTTACATAATTGAAATTATTTAGACCATTTACTTAAAAAGAAGAAATCATATGCTTAACACATGAGCGAAGTTGTTCACAATTTGACTATCGCCGGCATGACTCGCGGAGAATTTTCTGGAAGAGTTACGCTTGGCCTTGAGGCTATGCCTGGTGCAATCAGTGCAAATATTAGTCACGGACAAGACTTTGGAGCAATTACCACAACAGCTTCTAGGAGGCGGATATTGTGGACATATTAGAAGCTGTAAATGGAATGAAAGATTTTCACGTCTTTTTCCGTGAGATATTAACAGATAAAAAAAAGGTGTTAATACTTTCAACTGCTTGTGGTAATGATTATATTGGTGCATATTCGATTGCTAAATTGATAAGGAAACACCATCCAAAAGTCGATTTAGTCTTTGCATCATCAATAAATATAGAAAAAGAAGAATATAAACCATTAATAAAACTTAACGACCATTTGTTCACAATTGATGATTTTTCGCCTGCATGTGATTTTGAAATCGAAAATCATAGTATTCGTCTGATTGCTCAAGGCATAAAAAATGAAAAAATGAATCTTCCCTATTTTGTTGCGATCAATAAGAATGAACCTGGAAATGGAAAAATGGCTTACCAGAAACTATTTGATGAAGTCATGCCAGATTGTGTTTTTACTTTAGATAATGGTGGAGATTCAATAACAGGTGGATTAGATGATGTAAATGGTTTTGATCAAACTAACTTAAAGACTCTTTTAGATATGGGAAAGAAAATTCATCATTTGGTAATCGGGCCAGGGTGCGATGGTGAATCGTCAGTAGAAGATTTTAACGAATATATAGAAATGCACATTGAAAACTTTAGAGGTATCTTTGACATTGGAGAGGCAGTAGAATTAATTTATAGTAATGTAAAGCACAATTCTGAAGTAATGTTGCAGAAGGATCACCGGTGGTCCACAATGAGGATAATTTTCGAAGCCAATAAAACAATTAAAGAAGGATTCGGAGATGAATTATTCACAATTCCTAGACATCAGAAAAATCAAAAGATTCCATTTAAAATTCTTCAATCTGTACTTGTTTTTTGCTACAATTAGGGTTCACCCCGACGAATGGACACTTCATTTCGATCTTTCATGAGAACATTTCCAATCTATTTGATATCGCGGTTTACACACAACCTCCCGATACAGACGCTACCGTCTCACTCATTTTGAGTGCGTGGACCCATTCACTCGTTTTACTATTCCTCGGCATTATTGGTGATGAGTGGAATGTTTTCTAAATTGAAATCAAAGCATATGAAGAGACCCCCTAGAAAGGGGATAAAAATGGTTTTGCTTTGGAAATTAGTGCCGAGCCCCATGATACAGATGTCATGGGTACAGCAAACAGCGATAGTATGTATCTCATTTTTACTCTTGACTGATTGAGCAGTGTTAACAGATGATGTTTTTTCCCTTGCCTGTTTCAAGGCAAGCGGCTGTAGAACGTTCGTAAAGATAGAATCAAAGATGATTTTTCCGCTAGCGCGCGCATCGCGCAATCCCTCAGCCGCATCGCCTCCTGTTAACCAATCTCTGCGGGACTCACTGAATCCCAACTTGGACTTCATGTCCTCCCACTTCACACGACATACTGCGTTCTCATCTTCGCTTGGTCGATTCCATGGCGACCCTGTTATCCAGCGTACTTTCTGCACCTTTGACTCGTTAATAGACGCCATACGCGCGGCGGTTTGCACACAGCGTATTACCGGGCTCGAAAAAACAAAATCGGAATCAATATCAAGCCCATGCGAAGTCAGAATACCTTTGTACTTATCAATCCGAATCTTACCGTCTTCTGTGATGTGAGTTTCATTATTATGTTCATAAGGGCGATCGCTATGACGGAACACTAAAACACCAACTCGTTGAGAATTCTTGTTCTCGTTACCAGCATTCAAAGTTGCTTGTAACTGTATAACCAATGACGTAAAGTCTTGCACTGGAGGAGACGAAACCGACACATTACCGCTCATTTTGATAGGACTCCCATATCTTGAAGTGGGGTTGATGTATTAACTGTATCCAACCCACCGCGATGAGCTAAATGAATGAAAGGGATGTCATCATAACATCCTCGCACTCACAATTGCTGAATCAATCGGCTCGTATTCGGTCGCCCGCCCCTCTACCCCTTGAGCAGATTGGTGTTGGAATTGGTTTGCTGTATAACTCTGAGAGTTCTATTCAAGGGTCTACACGAATTGCACCTACTTGACGTAAGTTTCCATTGTGGACAGAAAGGTGAATCTCTAATCCGAATTGTATTCATCCCACAAACCTTCAGCAATCATGAATTGCATCACTTTTTCAGAAACATTGGTTCTATTTCCAGAACGTACACTTGTTGCCGAGACTGCAAAAATCTCCTTGGGAATGTCGTCAGCTTCCCGAACTTCGTATCCAACCTTGCGCCCATAAGAGATGGCTTCAATATCTGGCATAACCCATGCTTCTACATCCTCTCCAGAATATCTATGCTCAATCATTCTCTTTCGAACTTGTGCGGAATATGGATCTGACTCAGTGACAGGGGTATTGCGAATACCAACTACTACTCTCTTGCCCATATTCAATTCACGCTGTATTAACCATTCATGACCTACGTGGAGAGGTTGCCATCTTCCTGGAAGTAATACGGCCTTGGGTTTCGCAAAGAGATGAGTCAATTGATTGACCATGTCGTCAATTGTATTTCCAACTTCACCGTTTGAATTGAGGGATAGATGGGCACACTTGGGTTCGTCAAAGGGGTCGGTAATCCCTGTGAAATTTTTAATTTCACCGGTTCGTGCTTTCACGTAGAGTCCCTTTGAATCCCTTTCTTCACACACCTCCAAGGACGTAGAGATATGAACCATAACGGCATTATCGGGAAGTATGCTCAAAATCTCTTCTCGGACGTCTTCGTATGGGGTAATGAAAGAACAAATCACATCGGTATGTTTGGAAATCATATTCGCCATCTTGGCGATCCCCAATAGATGTCTTTTACGCCCCTCTCGCGAAAAATCTCTGTTGGAAAAGAAATCTCTGATCGTATCACCATCAAGAATTTCGCAACCAAATCTTTCTGCTGCAGCCATCGCAATTGCAGTCTTACCAGCACCGGACAAACCCGTCAACCATACTATTCTATTTGCCATATTTTCACCTCTAATTCAATCTCTCCACAATTGAAAAAATCTTGCGGGATAACGAAGAAGGAAGCTCAAGTGTTGAAGGGTTTTGAGTTGCATCGAATGGAATCCAAGTCAAACATGCTGGAACCTGCCCAACACGTTGATTTGTGAAAGAGGAGAAATATTGAATATTGCTATCCCTAATTGCAGTCGTTCCAACCAATATTCCAGCATCAGTTACTGCCAATCCTCTTGTCCATCCAACTGATTCTTGATAATCACCCAATTCCCACATTCGATGGGTCCCCTTTGTGGAGAAACAATATATTTCCCCAGTCACCGTAGTACACCAAATCGCACCACTAGCATCGCAGAATAAATCATGAACGGGGCCCGAAAATCGTGGACCCAGCCAAGTCCAATGCTTGAGATTCAGAATTCTTAATTGTTGAACGAATCCGAGGAGCATCTCACCATCACTGTTTATTGTCACACTTGAAACATGGTAGAGATGTGGTTTCGTGTCTTCATCTTGGTTGAATTCTGGCCTTTTTGTTCGTAAGTTGTCACCGAGCAAATCAATCGTATCTACAATCGAATGATCTTCTATCTTCACGATATCAATTGATTCATTGCCCGTATTTGCAACGTACAACAATTCGTTTTGGAGGTAAAGTTGATGGAGGTCATTGAACTTAGAATCAGTCCATTGATCCAGGATTTCAAAAGATTCCAAATCAACACATAAAATGATGTTTGAAAAACTGACCAATGCTGATTTTTTCTGCAAACATAATCCTGTAAACCCCTTTCCACGAACTGCAATACTTGGAATTGGATGTGAAATCCAATGTTCCGAAACGAGTTTCATTTCACCTGTGGATTCATCCAAATTGATTCGAGAAAGTACACCATCGTCCCTCAAGAAATCTCCACCAGACACAATAAATTCCTTCATGGTGCATTCCTCACTGGTGAAATTTCAGCACATTATTCTCCAAAAATGCTACCGGCTTTGTAGTTTTAATATTTTTGAACATAGGTATTGGTGTGGACAACCTGGTGACAAGGAGACCTACAATCGCTGCTTTCAGCGATGTTTCAAGAACCATGTATGAGTGAGTCATAGCATCGCCTTTGTGTGGATGTTTATTTCTCTTTGGGTTGGACGAACAAGAGTCCAACTACAACCCTTGCAGTGCCGGATATGTAATAAATATTCTTCGTGTATTTCTTTTCACAAGGTCTGCATTAAAAGCAGTTTACGTATACAAGGTGCTCGTACCGTTTCGATTTCAAACCTAAAGGACAAGGATGATGCCAAAGTGACTTTTTGGTGATTTAATGCAGAATCTTAAAAAAAGAAGAGTTTGTGGAGCAAAAAGTGGCTGTAAATCTCTCCAGCCAAATCAAAATTGGCGTCATTGTAGCGACGTGTGATCGGCCAGATCTACTCTCTAAGAGGTCAATCCCATCTATTCTGGAACAATCTCACCCACCCGATTTTCTTATTGTGGTAGACGACTCTCGAACAGAGTGCAATGTGAAATTAAATGAACGCTACATAAAATCTATCGTTGCAGATGATACCATCGTTTCAATCGTTCGAAACCGTCGCACACTTGGAGCATGTGGTGCTTGGAATACAGGTATTGATTGGATTTTTAAACAACCTACATCTCCTCAATCCACCTACATTGCAATTCTCGATGATGATGATTCGTGGCTCCCCCACTATCTCGAAACTTGCATGAACATGTGCATATCGGATAATTTTGATATGGTTGCAGCCGGTATTCAACGCCTCGAATCAGAACACGAACTGCCAGTGATATACCCCGGGCCATCTGCTCTTCGCGCAGACGATTTCCTAGTAGGAAACGGCGGAATACAGAGTTCAAACACTTTTATTCGAATGAGCACAATGCTCATGGCGGGTTGTTTCGATGAGTCATTACGTAGTTCTACTGACCGTGATCTTTGCATCCGTATCGCCGATCTAGGCACAGTCACTTACACTCCAATACTTTCAAATCTAGTGAAACATTATGCAGAATGTGATCGAATTCGATTAACAACAAAAGGGTCAGAGGCTAAACTTTCTGGACTCACAATGTTTTGGCTGAAATACTATGGAAGGATGGATAACCATCAACGAGCGCAATTAAAGGAACGTGCTGAACGGCTCTTTTCTTGGCATCCCCCCATCAACAATCTTTCTGCGCCTCAAGCAGAGAGCAAGATTGCCTTGCACCCATATGCAGCTTCATGGCTTGCGCCAGCTCCACCCATTCGGCCACCATTTACTCTCAACATCGGAGTGATTACCTCTGAACCTAGAACAGTATGGCCTCTTTTGCAGAGTATCAGCGTCCAAAGCATCAGGGCACGGGTTCTCGTGCTTGACAATGGATGCCCCCCGATTGAATTGAATGAGATGATGAAAAAAGTCACTGAAATAGACCTCGAGGTGAACATCATCGGCCAACAACAACAGCAGGTCGATGCAAGAAGGGGGGTATTCGGTCAGCCCTACAAACAGCGACCGCTTGGGCAGGTGGGCATTGCTCAAGCACGAACAATGATTCAACGCTATTTAGGTCGTGAACTTGCGAAGGATACTGATTCAGTTGGCTGGCTCATGGACGATGATATGAGGATTGACAAACGGGCAAAATCGTTCATAGCATGGCTGCCCATTTTGCGTGAATCGGGCGTAGATGTAGTTCTTGGTGCATATGAAGGGTCATCTCCTAACCCTCCTCTAAATGGCCTCAGAGTCCAGTTGGTCGATCTTGTTCATAATCTTAATTGGTTGAATGGGTTTGATTCTGATGAACTGCTACCAGACCGGTCAACTGAGAACAAACTTGCACGACTCGATTGTCCAGACTATTATTACGATCTGTCGAGAAAGCATACATCGCATCTGGAAAAGCCTCATTGGGTAGAGGAGATGGTTGAGAATGAAACGGTTAAGGAGGCACGAAAACGACTTCTTGAAGGGGCCCAAAACCTGATTTTTGGCCATCCACTCACAAGACCACTAGTCGCAACTACTCCGCTCAATCCGTTGAAGGAGGTTAAAGATTCAGTCAACCGTGGAGGTATTACTTTCATACTTAATCACAGTACACTCACTCTGACTCCGAATTCCATATTCCACATAGGTGGGCAAGAGGCAAGACGTTCAGACATGATGTGGGCAATTGTAAATCGGTATTTCCGCGGTTTTGTCGTAAAAGCTGTCGGTTTCCCAGTCAATCATAACGCTCGCCACTCACTAAAAGCAGAACTCAATATTTCAAAGGTGAAGGCTGAAATTGTTGGCTCAGCAATGTATTCTGGCCTCATGAATTTTCTCGTGAAAAACCCATCACATACTCTTATATTTTCCAAAAAAGACCTTTCTGAGATTCAATTAATTGTTGAGCAGAATCTTTCGGACCGGATGATTCAACTTGAGATGAGTTTCTACCGAATCCGTGGACTCCATCTTACGCTAAAGGAGAACTTCGATGAACCGTTGATGCAACCTTTGATGAATCAACTTGAGAACTTATTTAGCGATCAAATGTGGTCGGACCTTCATGAAGCGGTGATGAGACACCCCACATTCGAAACAGTAGAATTCCTTACAACAATCCGAAATGTAGCGGAAGATTACGCTGCTTCAGAGTTCAATGGTGAGTTTTAAGACTAAAGTAAAATTGCGAGTGTTTGTGGCATCATGTCTGAACTGAATAATTGGTGTACCCTACCCACTTCGATGGGTAACTTTCGAATGTATGACACTGGTAACGAAGATGTCCGCCTCATCAGTATGGGAGACGTGGACGCTTTAGGAGAACAGCCCCTTTTACGTATCCATTCTTCTTGTTTGGCATCCGAAGTATTCGGAGCAAACGACTGTGACTGCGCAGACCAACTCCGTGAATCGATGAAACTCATAGCGAACGAAGGAGAAGGAATAATTATTCATCTCCACCAAGAAGGAAGGGGGCAAGGTCTTTCGAAAAAAATCCGTGCGGTGAGACTCATGGAATCAGATGACTTTGATACAGTTGAAGCGTTTGAACACCTCGGCCTCGAACAGGATATTAGGAACTATGATTCTGCAGTTGCGATTCTCAAATCTCTTGGGGTTATTGCAGTTCGATTAATTTCAAACAATCCCCGAAAGCGCGCGTTTCTACATGTGAATGACATTGAGGTTTCATCTGTAAGCACCCATCCAAACATTCGCCCAGAAAACGAAGTGTATCTGTACACGAAAAATCAAAAACTCGGGCATCAAATTCCGTTGGAAATGAGCCTCTTTGAAAGCGATGAAATTAGATTCTACCACTCTGATCAACCTTGGGGAGAGTTCTCTAATTTCTCCCCCCATAGCATCTTCATTGATGGCATCACTTGGCTGACGGTTGAACACTATTATCAAGCTCAAAAGTTCATTGACATAGAGTTGAAAGAAAAGATTCGATTATCAAAAACCCCGACTCTTGCAAAAATTACTGCCACAGAGATGAAAAATCGGCGCCGAGATGATTGGGCGGAAATGAAAGAAGGTGTCATGCTTAAGGCCCTACGGGGAAAATTTGCACAACATCCTGAACTCGCTAAACTTCTTCTTAGCACCAGCCAAAAACGTCTTGTTGAGTCAACATCAAACGATACCTTTTGGGGTGAATCACTTGACAGTATTGGCCAGAACCGGCTTGGTGAATCACTCATGTTGGTCCGAACCGAATTGGATAAATAAGGCGAGTGTGATGTGTGGTATTCTCTTCATGTTTGGCCCAGGGTCACACGAAGAAGTTCAGAACCTCCTTCCTCGACTCGCACATCGCGGTCCAGACGATCAACGAATTATAGGAACAGAAGAGATGGCTTTGGGATTCACTCGCCTCGCAATTAACGGATCCAATGAGGTTGGTTCCCAACCCATGGAACATGAAGAAATGATTGGCGCATTCAATGGAGAGATCTACAACCACCAAGACTTATCTGAAAAATATGGAATCCCTCTCTCGTTAAGCGACACCGAGGTCATCCTGCCACTGTTCAAGAAACTCAACGAAGGGATTCTTGATGTCCTTGATGGGTTTTTTTCCGGCGTCATCATTGACCGAACGACTTCCACAATTTGGACAATTCGTGACCATATTGGGAAGAAACCTCTCTTTGTTGGGCGGACAGGGGCGAAGGTTTTCATTACCAGTGAACTCAAAGCCATTGACAATGTTGACCACTTTGCTGCTCTACCTCTTGGTTTGTCCTCAGTTGATGCGCTGACCGGCGAAGTAAATGTAATACGCCAACATCAATCAATCCAAACACTTGATTCCCTAACAAATATTTTCAGGGATGCTGTCATCAAACGTCTTCCGGAACCCACTCAACCGGTTGCCGTTTTTCTCAGCGGAGGCCTAGACAGCTCTCTCGTCGCAGCAGTCGTTGCTGAGCATCGACCGGATGCAACCTATTTCATCCTCGGAAGTGGAGACGACCACGAGGCTGTTCAAGATGTTGTGAAGGCTTTAAGTCTCAAAGATGTGAGATATGTTGGTTTGCCAAATGCAGAGGAAGTACCAATACTCATCCAAAAAGTCGTATGGGCCACAGAGAGTTTCAATCCATCAATAATCAGTAATGGGCTTGGTACCTACTTGCTTTCAAAATCCGTTAATGAGGCAGGAATCAAAGTTGTTCTTGGTGGTGAAGGTGCTGACGAACTCTTTGGTGGTTATCATAAATACTCAAGCCCAGATTCTAACTGGAAATCTATCCGCAAACAGCTCATCAATGATATGCCAATCACAGAATTACGCAGGCTCGACCTCTCATCTATGGCGCACAGTGTAGAGGTTCGTTGCCCTTTCCTAGATCAGCATATTAGGAACTTTTCAGACAACCTCGCTTTTGATGATTTATATCGCGGAAATGTCAACAAGGCCATTCTGCGAGAAGCTTTCGAGGGATTTCTACCGAATAGTGTTCTCCAACGACAAAAGACATCTCTAGACGTGGGAAGTGGAATTCGAAGCCTGGTAGTGAAGTATCTTACGAACAATGGTCAAACGGAACGCCAAGTCCTAAAAGAAATTTGGAATGAGCATTTTGACATGGACGCATCAAATTTATTTTTCTCATCATATCCTATATTCGACGCTGTAATTGACAAACGTGGGAGGGTGCACAGATGAAAGACCTAGACAGTGTCATTGGTTTGATGGAACTGAAATTTCGTAGCGAGCCATTCCATACTTTGCATGTGTTGTACGATGATTCCATCGGATGTCAAGTCCCCGGAGGAACTTGCTCAGATAAGACCCTCTCATTCATCGATGAAGCCCGAACTAGAGGCTTTGATGCAAAACTACACACTGCGTTTATTGATGGAAAGGGAATCCACCGGTTGGCTCGCCTGAGTATTGGTGGACGGGTATTTTTCGCTGATGTGGGAAATGGGTGGCCAGCACTTCAACCCTATCCAGCTGATGAACCAATTACGCATACATGCTTTGGAATGACATTTCGAACAGAGATCAGTGATAAGATGCTTTCAGTATATCGCTGCACTAAAGACAAGGAATACCTGCAGATGGAAATTATGCTTGCTTCACAATCGGAAGAAGAGATTCTGACTGACATCAAGAAACGATTTTCATCTAATATCACCTACCAGTTCGCCAACCGAATGAGGTTCTCTGCAATTGTGGATGATGAATTCCGGTTCTTACGTGACAACACGCTCTACATCTACAGAGATGATGGTAATGTAACGAAAATCCCTGTAGGTGAGGGGCAATGGCAAAACACCTTGCTTGAACATTTTGGATGGGATGTAAAATTAACTTAGAGGAGATTTCATAATGGCTACCACAACTCTCGTTACCGGCGCCGCTGGATTCATTGGATACCACACTGTGTTACGCCTTCTCGAACGTGGAGATCATGTTGTGGGGATTGACAATATGAATGCATATTACGATGTAAAGTTGAAGGAGGCTCGTCTTGAACTTCTTAATGCAAAACCTAATTTTACATTTTATCGTATACCGATTGAGGAGCAAGCAGAAGTCATCAAAGTATTCGAAAAGGAGAATATTGACATAGTGATTCACCTAGCTGCCCAGGTAGGGGTGCGTTCACCTCCAAGCGAGTTCCACCGATATGTGAGTAGTAATCTTGTGGGCTTTAGCAACATATTAGATTCCTGCCGTGTTCATAGAATTCAACATCTTGTTTTCGCATCTTCCAGTTCTGTGTATGGGAACATGGCTGTACCGCCCTTCAAAGTCCAAGATGCGGCCGATCACCCACAAAGCCTCTACGCAGCAACCAAGAGGGCGAACGAATTGATGGCTTACAGTTACAGCCACCAATACCGACTTCCAACAACTGGATTACGCTTCTTCACAGTATACGGTCCATGGGGAAGGCCTGACATGGCAGTATACAGTTTCACGAATAAAATAGAATCTAGCAAACCTATCGACGTATATGGAGAGGGGCAGGTTGCGAGAGACTTCACCTATGTGGATGACATTGTTGAGGCAATCATCAAAATTGTCGATTTACCTCCAGATACTGAACTCTATAACTCTGGAGTTATTACCTCTGATAAAGTACCATACCAAATATTTAATGTTGGGAGTGGATGTCCTGTTAAAGTAAATCAACTTGTTAGGCTTATCGAGAGATCACTCAATAAAAAAGCGGATATCCGATTTAAACCTCTACCTGCAGAAGATATGCAGGTTACACATGCTAATATCCAAGATTTGGAAGACGTTATTGGAACCCTTCACATAACTCAACTTGAGGAGGGAATTGACAAATTCGTCGCTTGGTATAAATCATACCATCAAATTGACTCATGATTTCCAAGAGTTTGACCTCGCGGTTCGCCTCCTCTCAAAATACAAGTAGTTCCAGTAATATCGGTAATTATTCGATACAATGACAACATCTTTGAAAGGTGCTCGTACCGGAACGTTAGAATTGGAATGAAAATATCAAATTGATCAAAATGAAATTCTAATGTCGGTATGAGCACGAGATTATCAATAACCAATACTAGTGCTCGTACAGAAATACTATCTTTAAAATCTTGATTCTGAACAGAGTCTGGGAGTGGGACCAAGTTTGACCATCGACCAGGTCATGCTGATTTAATTCATTTACATAAATTTAAAGTTAGTACATAAAGCAACAGTATATCATAGTTTGAGGAATAGAAAACATGCTGACACAACAACAAATACCAGCCCGCGAGGAACCCAAGAACCAGTACCAGACTTTAGACCATGATGACCTTCCTGTGCTTTGTATAGATGAC
>Ga0209709_10004104_pt1 | contig 11850 bp, 10 predicted proteins | sample ArcticOcean_MG_C_2_FD_187435 | JGI IMG/M metagenome (GOLD analysis project Ga0209709, IMG submission 187435) | Marine microbial communities from western Arctic Ocean - ArcticOcean_MG_CB4_136 (SPAdes) (version 2) | ecosystem: Environmental > Aquatic > Marine > Oceanic | place: Arctic Ocean... | reverse complement strand
ATTTATGCGGGTACTGAGCACGAACAAGAAGCTCAGAAACCAACAAATCTTAATTTAAACGACTTAAAATAATCATGGATACAATTCACACAATTGGTAGAAGAAAAGCATCTGTTGCTAGAATCTACATGTCAGAAGGAAAAGGAAACATTACTGTAAACGGTAAAGACTTTAAAGAATACTTTCCTGTTGATACTATGCAATTCAAGTTAGAACAACCATTCAATATTACTGATGTTGCTGGAAAGTTTGATGTAAAAGTAAATGTAAATGGTGGTGGTACTACAGGTCAAGCTGAAGCTATCCGTTTAGCGATTTCAAGAGCATTATGCGAATTGGATCCTGAAAACAGAATTACATTAAAGCCAGAAGGAATGCTTACAAGAGATTCAAGAGTTGTAGAGCGTAAAAAACCTGGACAGAAAAAAGCAAGGAAGAAATTCCAGTGGGTTAAAAGATAGAACCACACAATTTATTAATAAATGTTTAGCATCTAAACTGCTGGGACAAGTGAATAACTTCTACCGAGCAGTTGCTTAACGAAAAAAAGAAAGTAAACATGAGAACAAATTTCAAAGAATTATTAGACGCAGGTGTACATTTCGGACACCAAAAGAAAAAGTACAACCCAGCAATGGCTCCTTATGTATTTATGGAGAAAAATGGGATTCATATCATTGATTTGAATAAAACTGTAGCAATGGTGGAAGATGCTGCTGCTGCAATGAAACAAATTGCAAAATCAGGAAAAAAGATTTTATTTGTTGCTACAAAAAAACAAGCTAAAGGTGTAGTTGCTGAAACTGCTGAAGCTTTAAATATGCCTTTTATTACTGAAAGATGGCCTGGTGGATTGTTAACCAACTTTGCTACTATCCGTAAGTCTATCAAAAAAATGCAAACAATTGATAAAATGAAAGAGAATGGTACATTCGATTCATTATCAAAAAGAGAAAGATTGCAAATTGACAGACAAAGAGCTAAATTAGACTTAAACTTAGGTTCTATTGTAAAAATGACAAGAATGCCTGAGGCTATTTTTATTGTTGATACAAACAAAGAACACATTGCATTGGCTGAAGCAAATAAATTAGCTATCCGTTCATTCGCTATGAATGATACAAACACTAATCCTTCACATGTTAGTTTCCCTATTCCTTCTAATGATGATGCTTCAAAATCAATTGAGTGTATTTTAGCTATTGTGAGTAAAGCAATTGCTGAAGGATTAGAAGAAAGAAATGCTGATCAAGATAAAAAAGCAGATGAGAAGAAGGAAAAAGCTAAGCAAATAGCTGAGAAAGCAGCTGAAAAAACAGTTGAAAAAACAGTTGAGAAGCAAGATAAAGCTAAGCAAGAAGAAAAATAATATTAATTTTTTTAGAAAAGAAAAATGGGAGCAATTAAAGCGGCTGATGTAGCCAAATTAAGAAAGCAAACAGGTGCAGGAATGATGGATTGTAAAAATGCATTAGTAGAAGCTAATGGTGATTTTGATGCTGCAATTACTGTATTAAGAAAAAAAGGACAAAAAGTAGCTGCAAAGCGTGCTGATAGAGAAGCAAGTGAAGGAATTGCTATTACTAAAATGAATGCTGATAATACAGCAGGAGTTGCTATCGTTTTAGCTTGTGAAACTGATTTTGTTGCAATTAACGATTCATTCAAAACTTTGGCAAGTGATTTTGCTGATATCGCTTTAAACCATGCTGATAAAGATGCATTTTTAGCTGCTGATTTTGGCGGAATGACTGTTGCTGATAAATTAACAGAACAAACTGGTGTAATTGGTGAAAAACTTGAAATTTCAGGATTTGAAAGAGTTGAAGCTGCCTTTGTTGGTACTTATACTCATGGTTCTAAAATCTCTGTCTTAATTGGTTTAAATAATGCTGTTGATAATGCAGAGGAGTTATCTAAAGATTTAGCAATGCAAGTTGCATCTATGGGAGCATCTACTTTGTCTTATGAAGATTTTGAATCAGAATTTGTTGCTAATGAAACTGAAGCAAGAATTGCAGTTATCGAAAAAGAAAATATTGAATTAGCTCGTTTAGGTAAAACATTGAAAAATGTTCCTCAATACATTTCTATGTCTCAATTAAGTGATGCTGTAATGGCTGAAGCTAAAGCAGGAATTGAAGCTGAATTAAAAGCAGAAGGAAAACCAGAGCAAATTTGGGATAGAATTGTACTTGGGAAAATGGATCGTTTTGTTTCTGACAATACAACTTTGGATCAAGAACAATGTTTATTGAACCAAAACTTCATTAAAGATGAAAGTAAAAATGTTGCCGCTTATATAGCTACTTATGGTGATGTTGCAGTAAGTACTTTTAAAAGAGTAGCTTTAGGTTAATACTTACACTTATAAAATTTTAAAAGCCATCCTTTTAGGGTGGCTTTTTTTGTTTATAAAAATCCAAACTACTCTTTCCTTTGCTTGAGTGGAATTCCTTATCTTTGAGAAATTTTTAACACGATTATGCAATACAAAAGAATTCTTTTAAAACTAAGTGGTGAGGCCTTAATGGGAGATGGGGAATATGGTATCGACTCTAAGGTTTTAAGTGCTTATGCAAATGAAATTCAGGCAATTGTTGAGCAGGGAATAGAACTTGCAATTGTAATTGGAGGTGGAAATATCTACAGAGGAATACAATCGGAAGGAGCGGGTTTTGATAGAGTGCAAGGAGATCATATGGGAATGTTAGCTACCATAATTAATGGAATGGCATTGCAATCCGCTTTGGAATCGATAGATATTGAAACAAGGTTGCTTACTGCAATTAGAATGGAACAAGTTGCCGAGCCATACATCAGAAGAAAAGCAATGCGTCATTTGCAAAAAGGAAGAGTAGTTATTTTTGGTGGAGGTACAGGTAATCCTTACTTTACTACCGATACTGCAGCTACTTTACGTGCTATTGAAATTGAGGCGGATGTTATCTTAAAAGGAACAAGAGTAGATGGAATTTATACTGCCGACCCTGAAAAAGATGCAAATGCAACCAAATATGATACCATTACTTTTGATGAAGTTTTCCAAAAGAAATTAAGCATTATGGACTTGACAGCATTCACGCTTTGTCAAGAAAATAACTTACCAATTAAGGTGTTCAACATGAATATTGAAGGTAATTTGGCTAAGATTTGTAAGGGTGAAAATGTAGGGACACTCGTTAATTTTTAAATAAAGGTTGAACAATAAATAAATTACTATGACTGAAGAAGTAAACTTTCACTTAGATGTTACAAAAGAGCAAATGGCAGAGGCAATCTCGCATTTGGAAAATGTATTAGGAAAAATTAGAGCTGGAAAAGCAAATCCGCAAATGTTAAGGACGGTAAAAGTAGATTATTACGGAACTTTAACTCCTTTGTCTCAAGCAGCTAATGTTTCTACTCCTGATGCCCAAACTATTTCTGTTCAGCCTTTTGATAAAAGTTTAATTGCTGAAATTGAGCAAGCAATTGTAGATGCTAATTTAGGCTTCAGCCCGTCTAACAATGGAGAGAGAGTGATTATTAATGTACCCCCATTAACAGAGGATAGAAGAAAGGATTTAGTGAAGCAAGCTAAGGTTGAGATTGAAAATGCTAAAGTAAGCGTTAGAAATATCAGGCAAAAAGCGAATGATGAAATGAAAAAATTAGGAAAGGATGGGCTTTCAGAAGATGTTGTTAGGGATGCTGAGGCTTCTGTTCAGGAGTTAACAAATACATATTCTAATAAGATTGATTCTGTATTTACAGCAAAAGAAGCTGAAATAATGACTGTTTAAGCAGGTAAAAATAAAAAGATAAAAGGGGCTAAATGCCCCTTTTTTTAGTGTTATAATTCAGCTATATCCTTCAAATTTGAAGTATTTTAGCACAAATTATTTATCATTATGTGGAGATTTCTTTCTGAGTTAATCTTAAAAAATAGAATCATTATTATCCTGCTAATTACTGGGGTAACTACCTTTATGATTCAGCAAGGTAAAAATGTTCGTTTGTCCTACACTATGGCTAAATTATTACCTAATGACCATAAGGTAAGTTTAGATTATCAAGGTTTTTTAGACAAGTATGGAGCTCAAAATATAATGGTAATTGCAGTTGAGGACAGCTTAATTACAAATTTGGACCACTTGCTAAAGTGGGATAAGGCAACCAGAGATATTGAAAGTATTAATGGGGTTGAAAAAGTGATTTCATTTTCTAATATACCTATTCTTTTTAAGGATATAGAAAATAAGAAATTTATTACCAAAAGATGGTTTTCTGATGGTATAAAAACACAAGAAGAATTAGACAGTGCATTTGCTCAATATAGTAGACAGCCTTTTTATAATGGGCTGATTAATACTACTGATAATAAGGCGAGTATTATGCTCATTTCATTGGATAATACTGTAATGAAATCAATTAGTAGAGAGGAATTGATTTTTTCTATTAAGGATTTGGCTGATGCTTATGCTGATGAATTTCAAACTAAGGTGCGTTATTCAGGCCTACCTTACATTCGTACAGTTCATTCCATTAAAGTAAAAGAGGAAATATCCTTATTTATTATTTTTACTTTACTGATTACTTCATTAATTTTATTTTTATTTTTCCGATCGTTTAAGGCAGTTATCTCCTCCATGATTGTGGTAATGTTAGGTGTAATTTTCTCTTTTGGAACTATTTCGTTATTGGGATATGAAATTTCCATTTTGATGGCTTTAGTACCACCTGTGCTTATTGTGATAGGAATTCCAAATTGTATTTTTCTGATTAATAAATTCCATAATGAATTTAAAAGAACACAAAATAAGGATTATGCGCTAAGAAAAATGGTTCAGAAAATTGGTAATATTACTCTGCTAACCAATCTTACTACTGCTTCAGGATTTGCTGCATTTATGCTTACTAATAGCGAAACTCTACAGGAGTTTGGCTTGGTTGCTTCTATTAATATCATTCTTATTTTCTTACTTTCTTTATTTATAATTCCGATTTATTTCTCCTTTGCCTCTCCGCCAAAACACAGGCATACTAAGCACTTGGATAAAGTGTGGATTAATAAGTTAGTTGAACGCTTAATATTCCTAGTTCAGCACAGAAGAAAACAGATTTATTTCATTACAGCTATCCTTATTGTTTTTGGTATTGTTGGTATTTTAAATGTTAAAACAACAGGAAATCTTACTGATGATTTAGCTAAGGATGGGGTGCTGTATAAGGATTTAAAATTCTTTGAAAGTAACTTTGGAGGCGTAATGCCATTAGAAGTTATTCTAAATACTAAGAAGAAAAATGGCTTATTAAAATCCTATAATTTAAAAAAGATTGAGCGGCTAAGTAATGAGTTGGCTACTTTCAAGGAATTTTCTAAACCATCCTCCTATGTTGATATGGTAAAGTATAGTAAACAAGCTTTCTACAATGGAGATTCAGCTTATTACGCATTACCTAATTCTCAGGAGCAAAGGATGATATTGTCTTATTTGAAAAACAGTGCTTCAAGTATGGGTATTGGCACCTTAATGATGGATTCTTTAAAGCAGGAAGCGCGTATCAGCTTAAGGGTTGCTGATATTTCTACTGCTAAAATGGATAGTGTTTTTGAGGCTTTACTCCCTAAGATAAACGAGATTTTTGATGCTGATAAATATGAAGTAACCATTACAGGGGCTAGTGTTGTTTTCTTGAACGGAACTAAGTTTTTACTGAAGAACCTTATGCTGAGTTTACTCTTAGTAATTGTGCTGATTTCTATTTTTATGGCTTGGATGTTTAATTCCTTTAGGATGGTAGTTGTTTCTATCATTCCTAACCTTATCCCCCTTTTACTTACAGGTGCTATTATGGGGTACTTTGGGATTGCTTTAAAACCTTCTACTATTTTAGTTTTCTCCATTGCTTTTGGTATTTCGGTGGATGATACCATTCACTTCTTGGCAAAATATAGGCAGGAGTTATTGGTTAATAATTGGAACATCAGGAAGTCAGTTTTATCGGCTTTAAAAGAAACAGGTGTAAGTATGTTTTATACTTCTGTTGTATTGTTCTTTGGATTCTTTATATTTGTTGCTTCTGATTTTGGAGGAACAATAGCGCTTGGTTTATTAGTGTCAATTACATTACTACTAGCTATGTTATCTAATTTATTGTTGCTTCCGGCACTGCTACTTTCTTTGGAAAGAGTAATTAATTATGAGGCTTTTCAAGAGCCTTTAATGGATACTTTTGATGAAGAAGAGGATGTAGAATTAGATGAGTTGAAAGTAAAACGAAATGAAAAGTAAAATGAAAGGAATAATTTTAGCAGGAGGCTCGGGAACTAGGTTACATCCATTAACCCTAGCAATGAGTAAGCAGATGATGCCTATTTATGATAAGCCAATGATTTATTATCCATTATCCACTTTGATGTATTCTGGGATAAATGAGATACTAATAATATCCACTCCACATGATTTACCATTATTTAAGAAGTTGTTAGGAGATGGTAGTAGTTTAGGTTGTAGGTTTGAATATATCGTACAGGAAGTTCCGAACGGATTGGCACAAGCATTTGTATTAGGAGAAGAATTTATTGGTGATGATAAAGTCTGCTTAGTACTTGGGGATAATATTTTTCAGATGAAAGTTGATACATTAACTTCTTGTAGAGATGTAGAAGGAGGGATTGTTTTTGGATATCATGTTAATGATCCTGAGCGTTATGGTGTGGTGGATTTTGATGAAAACTTTAAAGCACTTTCATTGGAAGAGAAACCTGAAAATCCGAAATCAAATTATGCAGTTCCGGGACTTTATTATTATGATAACTCAGTTGTTGAAATTGCAAAAAATATTAAACCATCTGCAAGAGGAGAGTACGAAATTACAGATGTAAATAAAGAGTATTTAAGGAGAGGGGAATTAGATGTGAGAGTGTTAGGTAGAGGAACGGCTTGGTTGGACACAGGTACTTTCCAGTCCCTAATGCAGGCCAACCAATATGTGCAAGTAATTGAAGAGAGACAAGGTAGAAAAATTGGTTGCATTGAGGAATCTGCTTACCGTATGGGCTATATTAATGAAGAACAACTTTTATCAGTTGCTGAGCCGCTTAGAAAAAGTGGATATGGTGAATACCTTGTTAATCTGGTAAAGAAATAATGAAATCAATTCAAGAATTAAGTGCAGTAATTAGTAATGAACTGGGTAAAATTGAATATCCTAAAAATCCATCATTATTGTATGAACCAATTAACTATATTCTTGGTTTAGGAGGGAAGCGTATGCGCCCTATTTTAGTGCTAATGGCCCATCAGTTATTTGATAAAAATATTGAAAAAGCAGTTTCACCTGCATTAGCCATTGAGGTATTTCATAATTTCACTCTTTTGCATGATGATATTATGGATAAAGCTCCTTTGAGAAGAGGGAAGCAAACGGTACATGAAAAGTGGAATGATAATGTTGCTATTCTTTCGGGAGATACCATGTTGGTGCAAGCGTATCAGTTAATAGCTGTAGTGGATAAAGATATTATTAAGGAAGTGCTAGCGGTGTTTAGCAAAGCAGCAATTGAGGTGTGTGAAGGGCAGCAATGGGATATGGATTTTGAAACCCAGTCGGATGTAAGTATTGAGGATTATCTAAAGATGATTGAGTATAAAACGGCTGTATTATTGGGTGCTGCTTTGCAGATTGGCGGAATTACAGCAGGAGCTTCTGCTCAGCAACAAAACCATTTGTATGAATTCGGTAGAAACATGGGAATAGCCTTTCAGCTAAAGGATGACTTATTGGATGCCTTTGGGAGCCCTGAAACTTTCGGGAAGCAAGTGGGTGGCGATATTATGGCAAATAAAAAAACCTATTTATATTTAAAGGCCTTGGCACTTGCTAATGAAAATCAGCAGGCTGATTTAATGCATTATTTTTCAACTACTGATACTTCTGAGGCTAAAGTAGAAGCGGTAAAATCAATTTTTACGGCTTTGGATATTCATCAACTAGCTTCAGACTTGATGAAAGAATACCATACAAAAGCTATGCATCATTTGGAAGCGATAGAATCAGATAATAAAGCCCCTTTGCTGGATTTTTCAGCATTATTGTTGGACAGAGTTTCTTAATGGATTTAGCAACTGTTAATGCTAAAATTAAAGCCAACCATTTCCTTAGTCAAACCACTACACAATTAGAAAAAGACTTTTTGAGTGTAGGTGTAAATTTTGACATTGACAAACCTGTTCAAGATTACAAGCGCTTATTTTCATTCACTTCATCGCTAGTAAATGCACTAAATAAGCAGGATCCAAAACGCATCATTAACTTACTGTACCGCATTGATTTATCGGAAGAAAAAGTGCAAGATGAAATGGAAATTTCAACACTTACTTTTTCAGAATGACTAGCTGAATTGATTGTGAAAAGAGAACTCCAAAAGGTGATAATTAAAAATTATTACTCAAACCCTGAAAATCAATAGTATTTAGCACCTTATATGAATAAAATTAGATAATTTTGTATTCTAAATTTAGCAATAAATAATGGATAAGTTTTCCTTTTTAGGAGCCCTACACACAGGAATGATTGAGCAGATGTATGATAAATTCATACAAGACCCTCAGAGTATAGAAGAAGAATGGAGTAACTTTTTTCAAGGTTTTGACTTTGCAAAAGAAGTGTACTCAGAAGAAGATATCCCACAAATTTTCCAAAAAGAATTTAAGGTAATTAACCTTATTGATGCTTACAGAAAAAGTGGGCACCTGTTCACAAAAACAAATCCTGTTAGAGAAAGAAGAAAATACACGCCAACTCTTGATTATAAAAATTTTGGATTAGAAGAATCTGATTTGGAAGTTGAGTTTCAAGCAGGAGAGCAAGTTGGAATTGGAGCCTCAAAACTCTCTGATATTATTAAACATCTTGATCAGGTATATTGCCAGTCCATAGGTGTGGAATACATGTATGTTCGCGATCCGAAAGAAATAGATTGGATCAAAAACAGATTGCATAAAAATTCAAATACACCAAAATTTGGAGCAAAACAAAAAAAACATATTCTTCATAAATTAAATCAGGCAGTTGCTTTTGAGAATTTCTTACACAAGAAATTTGTGGGTCAAAAACGATTTTCATTAGAGGGAGCAGAATCTTTAATTCCTGCTTTGGACGCTTTAGTAGAACATAGCTCGGGATTAGGAGTAGAGGAGTTTGTTGTAGGAATGTCGCACAGGGGAAGGTTGAATGTGTTGGCGAATATTTTTAATAAGACTTATAAAGAAATATTTTCTGAATTTGAAGGGAAGCTATATGAAGATGATAATATTTCTGGTGATGTAAAATACCATTTAGGGTTTACCTCTATGCAGAAATGTCATAACGGAAATAACATCAAATTAAATTTAACACCTAACCCATCTCACCTAGAGGCAGTTGATCCTGTGGTTGAGGGAATTACTAGAGCAAAATTGGATAGTAAGTATGGTGGTGATGCAAAAAAAATATTACCTATTTTATTGCATGGTGATGCAGCATTGGCAGGGCAAGGAGTGGTGTATGAAGTTATCCAAATGGCGCAATTAGATGGATATAAAACAGGAGGAACGATTCATATTGCGGTAAATAATCAGGTTGGCTTTACTACCAATTATTTGGATGCAAGGTCAAGTACTTATTGTACGGATGTTGCAAAAGTAACTTTGTCTCCTGTATTTCATGTAAATGGGGATGATGTAGAGGCGGTTGTACATGCTTTGCAATTGGCTGTAGAATACCGACAGAAATTTGGGAAAGATGTATTTATTGATTTATTGTGTTACCGAAAATACGGACACAATGAAGGAGATGAACCAAGGTTTACACAACCAAAATTGTATGAAGCAATTTCGAAACACCCTAATCCTAGAGAGATTTACAAGGAGAAACTAATGAGTGAAGGGGTGTTAGATTCAGCAGTTTTAAAAGGTTCAGAACAAGATTTCCAATCCTTATTGCAAGATAGATTTGATGAGGCAAAAGAAATAAAGAAAGCAAAAATTACGCGTTTCTTAAAAGAGGAATGGAGTGAAATAAAAAGGAATTTTATTCCTGACTTCAAAGGTTCAAATGTTACAAATGTAGCTAAGGATAAGCTAAAGGAATTGGCAAAGTGTTTGTATGATATTCCACAGGCTGACAAGTTATTTAAGAAAACGAGAAAGTTATTAGCCGATAGAAAGAAGATGGTAGAAGTGTCTGATTCTTTGGACTGGGCAATGGGTGAGTTACTAGCCTATGCTTCTTTGTTGGATGAAGGATATGATGTAAGGTTAAGCGGGCAGGATGTGGAAAGAGGTACTTTTTCGCATAGGCACGCCATCCTTAAAGTAGAGCAATCGGAAGAGGAGGTTTGTCCGCTAAACAGCATAAGTACAACTGCTAATTTTGAAGCGTATAACTCTTTACTTTCAGAATATGGGGTGCTTGGTTTTGATTATGGCTATTCCATAACTTTACCAAATACCTTAACCATTTGGGAGGCTCAATTTGGAGATTTCTCTAATGGAGCTCAAATTATGCTGGATCAGTTTATTTCCTGTGCGGAAGATAAATGGAAGGTGATGAGTGGCTTGGTAATGCTATTGCCTCACGGATATGAAGGGCAGGGGGCAGAGCATTCTTCTGCAAGGTTGGAACGCTATTTACAGATGTGTGCTAAGTACAATATGCAGATTGTGAATTGCACTACTCCAGCAAACTTTTATCATGTGTTGAGAAGACAGCTGAAGAGAGAATATAGAAAGCCATTAGTGGTATTTACGCCTAAGAGTTTATTGAGACATCCTAAATGTGTGTCTTCTATTTCGGATTTGGCTGATGGGAAGTTTGAAGGAATTATTGATGATACAATTGCTCCAAAATCAGTAGATAGATTAGTGTTATGTAGTGGAAAAATCTACTATGAATTATTGAATAAAAGAGCGAAAGAGGGGGCTGAAGATGTAGCTTTAGTTAGGGTAGAGCAGTTGTTCCCTTTAGATAAGCAAGGAATAAAAGAGTTGATTGAAAAATACAAGGCTAAAGAAGTAGTTTGGGTACAGGAAGAGCCAGAAAATATGGGAGCTTGGACTTTTATCTTAACCGAGTTACGCTCCTTTGGAATTGATGTTATTGCAAGAGAAGCATCAGCAGCAACTGCTACCGGTTCTAGTAAAACTTCAGCAGCAGAACAAAACGAATTAATTAATAAGGTTTTTAAAAAATAAGACATGTTATTAGAAATGAGGGTCCCAAGTCCGGGAGAATCAATATCAGAAGTAGAAATTGCAGAATGGCTAGTAGAAGATGGTGATTATGTAGAGAAAGACCAGTCTATTGCAGAGATAGATTCTGATAAAGCAACTTTAGAATTACCTGCAGAGGAAAGCGGAACGATCAAAATTGTTGTGGGGGATGGCGAAACAGTTGCAGTAGGTGATATCGTTTGTATTATTGATACTTCAGCAAAAGGTGAAGCTAAAGTAAAAGTCGTAAAGGAAGAAGCAACTGATACTCCAAAAGTAGCTGTAAAATCAGGGGCAGATTTAGGGGGTGCAAAAGCAACTCCATTGGCATCTGTTATGATTAGCGAACATGATATTTCTGCAAAACAGTTGAAGGGGACAGGAGAAAAAGGAAAAATAACTAAGAGTGATGTCTTAGGAGTAATAAAGGGGACATCAACAGACGGACCAAGAGGAACATCCAGAAAGAAGATGTCCTCACTCAGAAGAAAAATTGCGAGCAGGTTAGTTGCGGTTAAAAACGAAACGGCAATGCTTACTACTTTTAATGAAGTAGATATGACGGCAATATTTGATATTAGAAAAAAATATAAAGAACAGTTTAAAGAGA
>Ga0209709_10004098_pt1 | contig 11866 bp, 21 predicted proteins | sample ArcticOcean_MG_C_2_FD_187435 | JGI IMG/M metagenome (GOLD analysis project Ga0209709, IMG submission 187435) | Marine microbial communities from western Arctic Ocean - ArcticOcean_MG_CB4_136 (SPAdes) (version 2) | ecosystem: Environmental > Aquatic > Marine > Oceanic | place: Arctic Ocean... | reverse complement strand
AGCAATTATTTTTTGTATCTGCATTTAAAGTCTGCTGGTACCTTAGACTACTTGCACTTTTCCTCTTTCTTACTCTGTCGAAACCTTTGCATCCCCTTTTTTCTTTCTTGTTTTTTTAATGATTAGCCCCATTGGAGTGCCGCCTTCCCCATCTAACCAAATCACGACTTCCCCACGTTGTTTAAACGCTAACAATTTACTTTTTACTGCTTTCAAGTAGTTGATTTTTTTCTTTGCTTTAGATAGCGCAGCTTTTTCTGTAGAATGTTCACTTATAAATTCACCTTGAATATAATGACCATCCCATTTATACACTTTCCACATTATAAACCTTCTTCTATCTTTTCTCTAACATACTCTTCATTAAAGCCGACATGTGCTGTATAAAATTTCATATCTCTACCAATATATACATATGTTGGGAAGCCACCCAGCATATAACCTTCAGTGCCTACTCCCGTTGGGTCTAACATCTTATCTCTGGATCCTTGAAGGATCGGCGCTGACGTCACACTGTGGCTATTAACCCAATCTGTGATCTCCTGAGTGGTTGGCTCTACTCCGGATGTGGCTCCATCAATGAGCACAGTCACAAATTGCAGTCCATCATCTTGATAACTATCTTGTATAGACTGCGCGTGATGTCCGGCCATCTGACATGGATAACACCAAACTGTCGAGAAGTCTAATACTATTACATCCCCAAGATGGTCATATAATTCCCACGTGGTACCATTCTGGTCTGTGAGTCTAAAATTACAAGCCTTATCTCCAACATCTATTTGTTGGCAGCCATCGGCTGTGATTATTCCTACCGGCTCTAACTCTTCAACTGGAAGATTTGATTCCCCAGTGTGGCTGTTAGTTTTTATTTTTACATCTGCAGGACTGCATGCGTATAAAAAACTTAGTACAAAAAGTAGCTTTTTCATGTGTGTCTCCTATAATAAATAGGCTTTTTTTAAAAATATCATCCGGATGTGGATCTTTTGCTCACCACAGCTGATCTATAGTTTATTTAGTTCAACCTCTCTGGTCTAGTGGCTCATAGTAGAAATGGAGCCGCTGTTACCTAATAGTTTTTATACCGAATGAGTTTGTATTTTCAAATATCTGCTTTATATTTTTTAACTAGTCTCTTAAATTCAAGGTAAGTCAAACCTAAGAATCTAGCTGCGTCTTTTTTTGATTTGGTTGTTGAAATGGCAAATTTAAGGATTGCCTCTTTAATAATATAATCTGATTGTCTCCAAATGTCAAATCCATATAGCCTGTTATTGATGTTGTTAGCTGATAGTTCAAATTTAACTGCTATGAGATCTTCAATTGACAAAGAGTTTATTTCAGTTAATATATTATCATTAATCTTATTTTGATCTTTTAAATTCTTAATTATGCTTTTATTGCTAGTTGTAATATTTCTTTTAGCTTTCATAACTATCATTACTGTCGGAAGCAGAACACAATAACAGTGTAACGCTGCAAGGTAATCTTGTCAAGCAACTTTTTGTGATTTTGTTTATTCACCGGTTATGACGGACGGCGCTGTCCATCCGAGCAGCAGCAGGCTTTCGCTCCACTCATGCCCTGAATCCATGGTGAACACAGCTAGCCGCGCATCGTCATAAAATTCACTACTGATGAGATTGAAGTGTCGAATCGACGCCATGATGCTTTGAAAATTCATCATCGCCAAAGCCATCGATTTTTGTTTAGCCTTTACTATTTCTTTGTCTAAAGCATTTAGAGCCTTATTTGCCTTCTTATAAGGTTTATATTCCGCCAGTCCGCGGTCCACAACACTGCCCCTTTCATCGTCGAAGGCAGCAGTTGCATCATCCACGAGCTTGACCGCGTCGGGTCGACCCTCTTCTAACTCTGGACCGAGTGCTATAAACCTATAACAAATCGCAGCTTGATATTTCAGCAGCCCAGCAATATCGTTGGCTCTGGCGGCGCCCATATCGAGCGGTGAATCATAGCCGGCTGAGGCGTCCGGCGCCGCAAGGAAACCCAGGCTTAGGAATAAATTTTCATCACTTAATGGTTCACCCACTTACAACTCCAACTCTAAGTCTTCTTCACCAGCATCCATTGCCGGCTCTTCTGATTTTGCCATATCATAAGCTTGATTTGTAGGCTCTTCCACAGAAGATGCTAACTCTCCTTCGAATTTATCGAAGTATAATTTGAGATTAGCAATAAGATAATCGTAGAACAGCTCTTGATCTTCATCGTTACTCAATAATTCATATGAGTCGATAATATTTGCTTCAATTTTTTTGAAACTTTGATATGCAACGTTGCGGCCGGTTTCGTCACCGTCCACTCCTGTACCAAAATCTGCGCGCGGGTCTGTCTCATCCTCTTCCTCAGCCGCAGACTTTTCTGCAGGTGTGCGGATATCAATGAATTTATCGTCACCGGCATCTTCGCCGCCAATATTAATATCAATATCCTCATCGACATCTAATTCTTGCAACGCTTCAGATTCGTCACCCGCATCGGTGTTGACCTTTGCCGGCGTCAGTGTATTTATTGCTGCATTGATAATATGAGCCCTAAAAGACTGTCTTTGTGTATCATCCGTCGTTAGGGACTTGTAATCTGTCTCTAAAACTGGTATAATCTTCTTAAGGAGTTCTTCTAATACATTTATCCCAGTTGACTTATTGGGTGTAGGGTTCACATCAGGGACAGAAGATTCTGATATCAATGAAACCTCGATATCGATCATCTCTCTAATAATAGAGCGTAGATTTTCCTCTTTACTTGATCTTTTCTGCTTGACATGCTTGATCAAATGTCTTATATTTTCTCTGAGAATACTCTCTTCTTTCTGATTCATTGCAATATGCCCTTTTCCATAATTAGTCTGATTACATCATCAACGATGTTTAAATCTATATTTTCTTCCAAAGCGAGATTTCTGCCTATGAGCTTACTATCCTCTTTTTCTTTCTTATTATATTTCTTCGTCGCCTTTGCATTCCATGGCGCGCCATTAGCGCCAGTTGCCGATCCCTGGACAGCGCCGGCTCCCATTGAAGACATTTCATTAACATCGGGTTTATCTGTACCGAGACCCAATATAGAAAGCAGATCAAAAACCTTGCCCTCTCCCACAAAATCTTCTAGAAGTTCTATCGCCTCTTCGTCTTCGCTGACTTTTTCTAACAGATATCGCATGTCCGAAGCATGGAACTCCGCCGGATTCTTATCGGCACTTTTAACACTTGGCATATCTTCTTTTAATGGCGACAGATTAAGTAGCCCCATATATTCGGTTGAATGCATTGAAGGCTTAACCGCGGACTGTGCCGGCGGTACTAAGTTTAAATCGTTAGCAACATATTTTTCTGCGCCAGCCCATCTCTTCCAGTCATCATTTTTGGTGCTAGCCCCTAAGATAACTGTATCGCCCTCTTCTATCGGCTCAATTTCGGCGTCTGCAGCTGCAGCGACGCGCTGGTGTGGTTTATCTACTAAAGCGTATGCTGCACTAATAGGAGTAGCCATTGGGGACTTTTCGATCTCCACACCCGGCAGATCACCAACCAGCATTTCCCATATTTTAATTGAATCTTCTACTGATAAACCATCATCTCTTACTCCAGGAATAGGTCTAGATGATTTGGTTGGCTGGGATACCAGTATGATAACTCTCTCAGCCCCATCGGCTAAATATTTTTTGACCATCTCAGCGTGCCCAATATGCGGCGGCTTGAATGCTCCTGGCACAATAGCTACAGTTTTTTCACTAAAATCTGAATCTACGACAGGATCTATATCCTCGTCGTCAACCAACTCAGTATCCAAATACGGATCTTCTTCGTCTTCTTCCTCAGTCAGTGAGGTGTCTGCCTGGAACCCAGATACCATACCGCCCAGAATGAATTCACCGGTGACTTTTACGGGATCCGGACCAAAGAGTTCCTCATCGCGCAAAACAACACCTTCGTGATTCATTACATCGCCCATGGGGCTAGTAAGACCTTGCAAAATAATGTTTCCAAGTAATCGAGTTGCATGCATTATGACCGCTCCATATATGGCGGACTCAGCATCAGCATCTTCTATTAGATCAACAATGGGGATGTTTCCGTCTAAAATCGTTTTATATAACTCTTTATGCAGAGGGTGGGTCTTCTTACCATTCTTCAATTTAACTGTCTTATAACGCGGATTGCTGGCTTCAGAGAGCCACTCTTGTAAAGACTTGGTTATCTCCCGGTCTTCGGACACTCTGACTGTGAACGGCTCAGATAAAGTAGAAGAAAAGTCAATGTCGATATCTGCAGATCTTTCTGTCGGAACGGAACCATAAACCTGAAATCCATATTCATTCGCAATGGGATTCAGTTTTTCTATGAGTGATTCCATTACTGATGGTTCATATGATACTTCAGCACTTGGAGCCTTCACTCCTTCTGGTCTTTCGGCGCCGGGTCTTATATTTCCCTTACTCGGTCCTGATTTTGCTATGCGTTGATAAAACTGATTTAAACCATGAATAGCTAAAAAGTTCTCATCATATTTGGTAACGTTAGTAGTGCCCTCGACGTATTCCGTGTTCAAAAACATAGCAGGATTATCCCACATACCCAATGTCTCAAGCTCCGATTTGATTGTAGGAAGAGCTTTATTTAAAATAGATAGTAAAGTCTTAATTGCGGGTCGCATGCCATGGCCTTCGGGGAATCGGTCATCGACTCGCCCCATCGTAATACCCTCAATATCTATCGGCTTAAGAGATCCTCGATCTACAGCGAATTCATGACCGGTAGGAGTTTCAACGACTTTGAAAGATACGTTAACGCCATCAATCTTGACAGAGCCAGCACCCTTCTTCTCTACGTAAGTTTTTGCCCGTTCAAAAAAATCGATTAAATCAGAACCATTATTTACCCATCCTAAATCAAATGGGTGGTTCATATGTCCGGCTGCTCCACCCATTAGTTATTCCCTCTGGACTCTTCTAAAATGTTGAGCTTCTCTTCTAGGATGTGCATTTCATTTTGCATTTTGCGCGCAGACCTTTTTACTTCTCGAAGATGTTGTTTAGCTAAAGACATCCTTCTCTTTTCAGTTAACGTACGAGGCTTAAGTTTAGAAATAATTTCTTCTAGACCTTGAATATAGGTGAAGATTGTTTTTTCGTCTAGACTTTCATTGAGAAAGTCTTGCCATTCTGAGTTTAAAGACACTTTGGCGCCTCCCATTTGTTGGATCCATAATAAATCAAGTATGAATTTTTGTTTAGTTTTTTTGAGTTCAATGTGAAATTCAATTTTTAGATTTGCCTCTCATGAGGGTTCCCCTAAAAGTGCTTGCGCAATACTTCTAGTATTGCTTTCTGAAGTTCGTCGCTAGCGGCAGTAGCTTCGGTTGTAACTCGCTCACCATTTGGTTTAGTAACTCTTCGACCTGGCGCTTTTGGACTTGCATCAGACATACTAGCTCGCTCGTCGATGTGATCATCGTCGTAGTCTTTATCGTGCTTCAGTGCATCCAAATGGTGCTCGATGGCCTTAATGTGGTCATCATCATGCATTGTGTTATCTCTATAATGATCGCCTTCTTCGGCTCCACTATCTTCAGATAAATCGTCATCATCACCGCATCCCTCTTCTAATTCATCGTCGTCTTTTGCAGTGCGCCCAAAAACGTCAACATTCTTTCCAATCGGCTTTCCATCGTCGTCGCGATCGCGGTTGTCGTGTGCCCCCCTGTCATCGTCCTCGTACGGGTTCAGACCCGGGTATTTCTCTTTTTTCTCGCCTGCACCTTCATTTAACTTGCCAAGGTCCATTTTGAATCCCCATGCCTCGCTAAGAAGTGATTTCACTTCTTTGTTTTTCCAATCTTTTAAAGACATCTTGTTTTCTCCTTTTTGTAGATGTTCGTAATAAATAGTGCTCTTTAGACTGTCTTCCCAATCTCTAAAGCACATATTTCCAGTTTCGTAAGCTTCTCGCTCCATTTCGCGTAGATGCTCATCATTTTGAGCGTACCCTTCTCCCATTTCTCCCACGCTATCGAAGTCACCTCTACAATTTTGCTTGTGGTGAACCAATTCATGAGAAAGGGACCGCATTACATCCTTTGGGTGTCGACCGGTCACATAAATTGTGACTGATTTTTTGTTTGGATCATAATATGCTGTCCTTCCTAAAGGATCGCTAGCGTTAGAATCGTCATTTTTTAAAAATAATCTTGGAGGCTTATTAAAACCCATCCTTTTTTGAGCAAAGGGCATAAATTTCTTAATTAATGGTAATAGAGTATCAATCATAATATATTTTTTATTTACCTTAATTAGTTCTTATATCGTTCTTTGGCAGAATGAGTGTGTTTAATAAAATTTTAAAATGAGCGCTCTTGTTTAGTGACTTTTCTTAAACTCATTGTAAAAAATTCCAATTCAATGTGTATTCCATTTATCGGCATAACTTTAGATATCGACACAATATGATTTGTTCGAACTTCATTACAAATACTCATAAGGACCCCATAATTGTGATCCCAATTTTCTTCTTTGGAGTTCCACGTGGTCCATTCGACAATATCACCAATTTCCAATTCTTCTGAAAATAATTCTCCGAATTTCTCTTTCTCAATCATAGTACCTAACAAGCCATGAGCAGATACCTAGTTTTAGATTATCAGCTAGCCGCTGTACAGCTTCTTCTGAGTCTCCATATGGACCAGATGATTTGACGCCATCATCTGATATATCAATCCATTTTAATAAGTATCCATTATAGCTTTCAGAAACACCCTTATCGTTGTTTTTAAAGAATTTTCTATTTTTGGCTTCCATGTCCATAAATAGAAAAACAATATTATTTTATGTAATAAAGTGAAACCAAAATAGCCAATAAAGTTATAGAAGTAAATTCAAACCCAAACAGGGTATAAAATACCCAGGCTAATACAATTATTAATAGCCTCTTCCATAAATCACCAAAGTGAAATAGCATCAGTCATATCCTGTGTGGATTAGTTCGGATTTATCAATCTCTACTAAATGCCCATCGAATGTATAGATTAACACACGGTCTTCAGAGATTGTACAATCATCGATAACGAAGGCTTTTATTCCCCGTAAAATTTTTACCATTCTTCTCTTCGAGGGGCAAAAACAAAAAATAATGCCGGTACCGGATATTGCTACTTCGGGCAATAGCATAGAATCAGATTCAGTTAAAGATCCGGCCATTTGACGTACTGCCAACTTGAGCCTTTTTTGAACTTCACTGAGTTCTTCTTCATCATAGTCCATATTTTAACTAGAGTTTAATAAGAACAAATCAGTCCTCTCATTCAGTCGATGATAGGATTGTCTTGATAAAAGATGATATTTGTTGAGTTCTTCGAAAATATCACCTTGTTTTTCCATAAAAAAAGTTTTGTCATATGATAGCCATTGTACGACAATGTTATATTCGTCTTCAATGACCACTACCCCTGTTTTTATTGGGCATTTAGGGCTAGCCGGGTGCCTTATCCCGATTAAGTCTCCCTTTTTAAACTTATGCATATTAACTATATAACAAATTTATCGTGTTTGTCAATGATAAATCTAAAAAATCTCAAGTGCTATAGCTAAAGCAAAAGCCATGGCTGCTTGTACTACCATAAACATAGTTACTGCCTTTGTTTTAAATTCCTTTAACTCTTCGATCTCTTCGAATTTAATTTGTATTTGAGTGGGTGACGCGACTTCATCCAACTTTTCCTTCCAAGCTTTAAGATCTTGTACTCGATCTTCTTTTGCCTTTAATTCAGTCAGTTGTCCCTTGACGTCCTGCAATTCAGTCCTCAATCCTTCTATACCACTCGCCATGGTTTCTAGTTGTTGCAGAACTAGTTTAGAATAAGTTTCCCAACCGTTTGTACTATTCATATCTAATCTTCCTATGCCGCTCTTAACTAGTTTGGCTTATCACATTCAATCCTTTGAATATTATATCGATCACCATTATAGATAACTTTGTTTATGATAAGTTCAAAATCTAAAGGTTTGATGTCATCTAGGCTGGGATCTTCACACATCTTTGTTAATACATCATCGATATTCTTTTGAGAGTCTTCATAATATTCAATACGATTAATGTTGGATTTTCCGTTATCCATTATCTTATTTTTCATCATAGAGACCATAACATCACCCTTGGACTCACCCTGCGTAGCGATTGGTCGTACTTGTGATGAATCAATCCCTAGCTCATCGAGGTAATCCATAATAGGACCAAGAGAAGCACCTTGTCGCGCCGTCACAACATAAGTTTTCGAATCTGGTGGAAATTCACGCATAATATTAGTTATAGCAGATATTTCATGAGGCTCTTTAACAATTGAGAAATCACTCATATCAATTTGATAGCCCAACTCTATCAAAGGATCTACAGCGTCAAAAGCTTCTACTCCTTCCTTGGCTGCAGCTGCGTTTATATACTCTTCAAACCCCTGCTGGTCATGTAGGGTCGTTTCTGTACCGTCGGGGGCTTTAACACGTGTTTCTGACCTCGTATGGGCTATTGTCTCATCGAAGTCGAAGATGCGAAGGGTTGTGATGGGTTCTTCCATCTCTTCATTGACAAACTTTCGCCAATTTTCAAGTAGGAGTTTCATTTTTGTTCCTCACCAATGTAGGGTTTAACACAACAATCGAAGGCTCTTCTCCATTGGGTTCTATAACTTTAACAATATCATATCCTTTAAACATTTCTTGTGGTTGCCAAATTTCTTGAAACTCTTGCCACCAAAAAACTTTAGGATAAACGCTTGCTTGAGACAAATCAATTTCAACTTCAGATACTTGTCCATTTTTATGTTGTGACACATATTTTTCAGCATATGTTTTGTCTTTTGAATAAAAAGTTCCAATGCGAGTAGGTAAGAAGTCCTTACCACCTCCGTGATAATATGTTTCCTCTTTTAAATACTCTCGCCAATTTTCAAGTAGGAGTTTCATCCTGCGCCACCGAACATTTTCTTAAACACTTCTGGGGTTTCTGGGTTATCTAGATCCAAGATTTTTGCTTTTATGCTCTCGACCTCTTCATCGATTGCTTTTTGAAGACGGTGATTCCCATCTAAGACAAATCGGTATTGTCCTCCGCTCTTCACAACGATGACTGGATACTCTAAACTTGCGGCAGCTACTCTCTCGGCACCTTGCGTTGGTAAAGATGGCAATTGTTGCGAGAGTTCTAAAACATCAATATTAACAGTCTCATCTCCCAAATAATCAACCACATCTCCGATTGTAGCCTTTTCATCATCAGTTTTCCATGATGTATTGCGCCAATTTTCAAGTAGGAGTTTCATAGGTTTTTCCAAATATTTCTCTACCGACGACTCCGTAATCGCCGGGACCATATTGTACTAAATAGTCTCCCGGCTCTCCTTGGAGCAAATCGTCTGACCAAGATACTTTAACTTGAAAGGGTTCGTTCATCTCCATAGCAAATACTGGTATGTTTTTCTTCGATGCTGTCCCATCCCCAAGATCGTCATATGTTTGTGCAAACTTTTCTGCAGGAATTGGCCACTGTTCACCCTCGGTACCAGTCATTATAGCGTCACCAGCGCTAGCGCCAACGGACCCTTCCTTAGTTTCGATAGTTTCATCAGTCTCAGCATATCTAAATTCTAGCGGAATAGGTTTTTTCGCAGTCTGGAACCCGTCTTGTGATAAATCAGGGCTATCATCTAATCCGATTGTCTCTGTTATATACTTTCGCCAATTTTCAAGTAGGAGTTTCATATAGCTAAATAGTCCTTAAAAGGTGACTGATTCACCACAACCACAAGTTCGCTTTGCTGATGGAGTCTTAAATACCAATCCGGACTTTAAGAGGTCTTCTTCATAGTCGATTTCCATTCCATTGAGAAACAAGTAAGATTTGATATCAATACAAATTTTTACTTCTCCGAATTCAAAAATCTTGTCCCTCTCTTCAGGCGCCTCAATAAAATCATACGAATACATATACCCAGAACAGCCGCCGCCTTTCAGTCCTATTCTTAAATAATAACCGGGCGTTTGCCTCTTCATCATTATCCCGCATACTTTTTGAATTGCGAAATCAGTCATTGTTACGGCCATTATGCTTCGCCCTCCAGTCTTTAATCGCTGCCTTGATTGCATCCTCAGCTAAAACAGAACAATGAATCTTAACCGGCGGAAGAGAAAGCTCCCGCGCAATATCAGAGTTGCTGATCGCTTCGGCAGCGCTCATATGCTTCCCTTTAACTATGGTTGTAATTAGCGAGCTAGATGCGATCGCAGAACCACAGCCAAAGGTCTTGAACTTGGCGTCCTCGATGATACCATCGCCATTAATACGCAGTTGAAGCTTCATCACATCACCGCATGCCGGCGCCCCAACCATCCCGGTGCCAACGTCTGGATCATCTCGATCCATACTTCCCACATTCTGTGGATTTTCAAAATGATCTATAGTTTTTTGTGAATATGCCATTATTCTCCTCCAAATACTTCATAAAGTTCGCTATCGTCCGGTTTCCCTCGCTTAGTCAGCTCTTGAAGACACTCAATTTTACTTGATAATGCAGAAGTGAATAAAAAGGGGAGGATAGAGTGAATAAAACATTTTAATAGTAGTATATTAAGTATAACACAAATTTTCCATGCTGCCAACATGTGTTGAAAATAAGTTTCATTTTGCTTCCGCGGATGTTTAGTAAATAATTTAAGCATTAGTTATCGTAAGCCTCGTCTTTAGAAGCTCTAACCATTGTTGCTGCCTGCAACATATCGGCCGGCTCAACCTCTTTAAGTATGAGATCCCCTGTTTTTGGTTCGTAATACATCCCCAAAAGGTCACCTTTTGAAATATTTTTAAGTTCTTTTTCAGCTATTGTTATGCTTCCACCACTCTTTTTTACAATAGCAGTTATAATACTAAATAAAAAGTCCGGATCACTTAGTTTATTGCTCATCTTCCTAAAAATCCTTTCCACGTTTTCACGAGGCGTTCGTCTAAGTTTTGTTGTTGTCCTGCGGGTAAGCGAGCATTAAGCATTTGCTTTATTGCCCAATCAAACAAGCTATTCAACCGATCTTCATCATCTGTTTCGCCCGTTGTAAGCTCTCGGAACAGCATTACGCGCGCATCTGGGTCATCGGCTGTGATTTTAAACTCGATGGTATATTCGATATCTTCACCGGAGGCCATAGCACTGCTATTACCAATATCAAGGTAGTACTCAACCCCAAGTTCGGTCCGCGGATGTTTAAGCAGCTCTTTTCTAATTAAAAGACGCCAATCGCGAGAATCAAGAATCTGAATCAGTACCTGTGGGCTTACCCCAAGCGCTTCAGGGTTAAAGTCGTGAGACACTGCAGCTGTTGATTCATATGACTCTGTTGGATCTTCTCCATCGGACCTTACATCCCACTCATAAGACTCAAAAGGTGCATCTTCTATTTCATATGCTAATTTAATGTATTCTCCGCCTTCCATATAGCCTTCTTGTTTCAAGAATTCATCAATAGTTGCTTTGAAGGCATCACGCCGGTCATCTAGCTTATCAATCTCCGCGCAGAATGAGTCAAACCCATCAGGATCATATATAAGAGCAGATTCTCCGATCTCGGGGTGTTCTAAGTTAAATCTGCAGCCAATATGAACGGTTGTGTTCGAGAATTTATTAACGAATCCAGAGTCTGTCTCGAAGATGTCACCCCATATATCATTTATACTATCAAAAGCATGCATTCCCGTTGGATAAGAGTTGGGCAAGCCTGAAAACTCGTCAAGAGTATAGGTAAAGGTGATTCTCGCCTCTGCTTCAATGTAAACACCACCTTCTCCATCGTCTTCTACACTAG
>Ga0209709_10004090_pt1 | contig 11878 bp, 16 predicted proteins | sample ArcticOcean_MG_C_2_FD_187435 | JGI IMG/M metagenome (GOLD analysis project Ga0209709, IMG submission 187435) | Marine microbial communities from western Arctic Ocean - ArcticOcean_MG_CB4_136 (SPAdes) (version 2) | ecosystem: Environmental > Aquatic > Marine > Oceanic | place: Arctic Ocean... | reverse complement strand
ACCACCATGTAAAGAATTTCCTATAGAAGATTTATTGCTTGGATGATTACTTTGGTATCCTTTATTATCTCTACCTGCTCCTGGACTCCAAGCCATGACTACCTACCTCTATTGTATAGACCCATCAAACCGCCGTTGGCTCTCATCTGAACTTGTTCATTCATATTAACATCAGCGATACCACCGCCTGGCATTTGTTCTTGCATGTTAACATTCTCAGACATCATTTCAGATCCTGGTCCAGCTCCTCCGCCTTGGTCTGCTTGCATCTGTTGAATAATTTGTTTCCATATACCACTTGCAAAGAAAGCGTCAAAGCTTCCAAATTGAGATTTTTGTTCGGGTGCCATTTGCTCCCATATTTGAGCAGCAACTTGTCTACCCTGTTCGTCTTGAGGGGCACCTCTTCCAATATCGCCTGGGTTGTATTTAATATCTGGTGCGCCGGCTTCTATAGATTCTGACATTTGTTCTTCAAACATAATTTTTCTCCTGAGTTTATTAGTTTACTTTGTTTTTGAAAATAAATCAAGAGCTGGCATGATTACTTTTACGTCTCTCCTGATGTCTTCTTCTGGTATATTAGCAGCCTTTAAAGCTTCTTCATTGGCATAGACTACACCTGTTTTATTATTAGAAAGTGTTGTTATGATTTCTTTTGGGGTTAGTATTTGCATTATGTAGTTATCTCCTTTTTGATGTTTAGATAGCTGACACCGAAAGTAAAAGCGTCTGCACTACCTGCTTTAATAGTAAGAGTTTCTCCCCCTACTACTATTAGCGGTTGGGTTAATAATTCTACTGTTCTATTTGCTGTCAATTGTGCTGGTTTAATAGTTACAATAGCATTATTTGTAACCGTTGGAGTAGGTGTACCCGCTGATGTAACCAAAATAGATTTAATAACATACGTTTCACTAACTAAAGGAAACCCTGCACCAAAAGGATTTTTTTCTGTGTTATCTGTGTTTGCATTTAATCCTACAAATTTATATTGGTTTATTACTGCCATTAATTTAAAAAGAAACTTCTAGCTTCTATCTCCTGTTTTAATTCTTCTTGAAACGTTGTGTTTAATTTCTCTAACACAGCATCTAAATCTCTAACTAAAGATTGTGCTGTAGCTGGTTCGTATTCATCACTGGCTCTAGTTAATGTTTGTACTATTTTTGCCATTAACGTCTTCCTCCAGCTTGTATATCTAACCTAAAAGTTCCTAACTTCCAATTACTATCTAAGGTCGTATTTGATATAGTTAAAGCGATTGCTCTGGCTCTAGCTCTTGTGTCAACTTTTGTAGTGCTTGTTGTTACTGTAAATGGACCTAAAGGTGAACTTGCTGCAGCGTCATTAGGAAAATCTCTAACATCTAATTGAACAACAGCATTTCCTGTTTGAGAAATAAAGTCAGGTATAATTCTACTTACTCTCATTATACTTTCACCATCTCCTCTAAGGTCAGCCATATTAGTTGCTGCTCCCTTAACAACTTTTTGGGTAATATCATAATCGCCTGAAGTAATATTAGCCGGCAGTGCATAACTTGTACCACCTTTAATATAATTAATTCCTGTTTCATGTTCATAATAAATAGTAGTACCATCCGTATTGCCAACCGTAGGACAAGTATCTGTATCAGAATCATATTGAGTTGCATGAGGTAAACCAAAGACAGCTGAATCTTCCCAAGTCGTTCTTGGGTAAAGTGCATTAGCATTGGTAAACCAAATAGGTCTTTTAGCTGTCGAATCTAAATAACTATAAGTAACTGCTCTATCAACTATATTTGAGTTACTAGTACAATAGAACCAAGTGATCTCTCCAAACAAGTTATTAATTCCTGCATATATTAATTCATTAGAAGTAGTATTTAAATCATCAAAAACATAGTCTTCAACTAAACAGTCCATCGATTCTAATCGACCGGTGTATCTAAAGAAACCATTATCAGACATCCAGTAAGCAGCGCCATCTACTTCAACAGCTGCATTCTTACCAATTAATCCACAGTTACTTCCCACTTGTTCATAAGCAAAAGTAAAAGGTTGTCCTACAAATCTCATAGTAAATAAAGAAGTATCCGTCCAAATGTAAATTGCATTTCTACCTAATTTAGATCCGATGATCCGTGATCCGGCGGCCAGTCTCTGTGTACCAGCACTATTGGTTGCTGTTGGCGCATAGTCATTAATATTTTCTTGAGAAGAGAATCTGATAAACATATCATCTTGTGTTTTAGTGTCACCAATCGTTGTCTCTGTTCCAAAAAATACTAAGTGTCTGTCAGGAGTTGATACTAACATGTCCCTTGATGCTGTGGGTGCACCTGAAATAATTGTTGCACGTGTTGCTGTTGCATTAGTTAAATTTGAATCCCACTCGAAACAAGGACCATTAACAATTAAAGCAATTAAAGTTTGGCCTAAATTGTCCAAGGACCATTGACCGGGGTCTGCAACTGAGTCTGTACTTGTTGAAGCTTCTCCCCAACCTACATAATCTGTTCCATTAGTAACTGTATCCCCAAGAGAATAAGTAGAAGGAGACGTTCCCCTTTGTGCTCTAACCACTCCTGTTAATTCTGTTCCACTAGCACCACCAATTCCAGTGTATTTTATAAATTCTGTGCCAACTAAAATATAAGATGTTCCTGAAGTTGGAAAATCAAGTACGCTAGTTAAAGTAATTCCTGCTGTTTGACCTGTACTAGTAATCGCTGCACTTAGAGTAGTTGTTTTAGCAGTAATAGGTGTGCCACCAAAAGTAGAAATACCATAGCCATAAACTCCTACTTGTTGAGCAGGTCCTACGGGGTAATAAAATTTAACTGACAAGTCTCCGTCGGTCGCAGTAGAATTGGCATTAGATCCCATAGTAATAGTAACTGAAGTAGCATCTACTACTGAAGTGATCATAAATGTTTTATCATCAAAATCAGCTGCACTGTAACCTGAGCCTGTTGGGGGTGTAACATTTTCAAGATATAAAATATCTCCAGCAGTCATGCCGGTAGTTGAGGATAAAGTAATAGTAAGAACAGCAGAACCTGAAGTACAAGCTAGTTTATTTGTTAGTGCTCCAAAGTCAGTTTTGATAGGATGGATGTCATAATAAACTCCACCGGTGTATACATATAAAATTCTGTTAGTTCCTAAAACAGCATACTTAATTGATGTACTATTAACCATGTGATGTAGAGCTCTTGTTGGACCACATAAACTAGTAGATCCTAATTGAGCCCAACCACCTATTTTTTCAGGTGTACCATATCTAAAACGTACGTTCTCGCCGCCAGTCCATTGAGACTCGGCTCCGGTAGATGTAACTTGTTTATTGAATCCTGGTAAAAAACCTAATTTTTGTAACATATAAAAAACCTTTTATTAGGTAGTATATCAGATTGTAGGGGAATTCAATAGATTTAAAGCAAGGGGATTTCGTGGTGGGTCCTCCCCCCGCAAGTCTATTTTATATATTATTTCTTAGGTATTGTAAACCCCTTAAAATATTCAGGTAAACCTAATATAGGACGCGTGTCAAATTTATTTATTTTATAGTTCTTACCTTTTAAATTATTATAATGTAGAAATACTTGTCCACAGTCTTTACCTGTAAATTCTTCTCTCCAATGCTCTAACTCACAGCCAGAATAAATTAACATATCTCCTGGTTCAAGATCAACTTTAATACCCGCTTGTCCTTCTTTACCTGTTGGGTCTAAATATATGGGCCATGGTTCACCACCCAAGTGTATTGTAGTAGATACTTCGCATGAGTCTCTATCTTTGTGTCTAACTAAGACATCTCCTTTTTTATAAATTCTTGCAAAAGAATAAGTAGGGGACAATTTTAACCCTACCTCCTGATCCATTTTTTTATTTAATAATTGTAATAAAGTTTCCATAGCTATGTCACTATAGTGTGTATAAGTATTAGGCACTTGAGGATCATTCCATATTCCCCATTCTTTAGTATAAGGTGAAAGGTATCTTTGATCAAACATAAATCTAGCAGTAGATCTTTTGTTTAAAAAATAAGCATATATAAATTTAGTTAATTCCGCAGATACAGCTCCTCTTAATATTTTATATTTATTTTTTTTGAACGACATTTAATACTCCTTTAGGTATAGCTTGGCAGTTCCAATGAATAAATCTAAATGGTTCAACTCCCATATCAACAACATATTGATGTGGTATGTATGAAGGGAAGAATATTATTCTACCTGGTTGTGCTTTATAATAAACTTGTGAACTTGCATAAGTTATTTTTGTTTTATCTTTTTCTGGTAAAAGATTCATTATATTTCCTGCTCTTGGATCTTCAAATATAGGCACAGATGTTTTATCACTAGATTTTAAAAAATAAAAACCAGATATATGACCATTCCAATGTGTGTGTAATGTATGATGCCCCCCTCCACTTTTAGCAAATTCTTGTACCCACATTTCTGTAGTAAATATATGATGATTTAACATATCAAAACCCATTTCTATTAATAAATTTTGTGATGTTGCACCAACATAATCAATAAGTTCTTTAAAATTTTTATCTCCTATTAAAGTATGTGAATGATACACCCTTCCTAAATCACCTTTAGTTTTATGTTCTTTATTTCTCTTATCAATATCAGGTTGTAAAGTTTTTTTTGCTGCTTCTATATATTTATCTGATGCTTTATTTAAATCATCAACAAATTTAGGTTCATCTGCAAACCATATAGGACATTTAAAATAATCCTCTCTATTTAATTGTTGAGGGTATTTTGGTTTCTTAATTCTTTTCTTTTTTTTTTTCATATCTTTCTTATTTAAATGGCCATCCAAGGTTCCAAATTACTAGACTATATCTAACACCACGTTTAACCGGTTTTACTCTATGCCATATATCAGAAGGAAATACAACTAAAGAACCTTTAGATCTTATTTCTTTTAATACATGAGTATTTGCTTTTTTGTCTGGGTCGTGATTTCTATAATCAAACTCTAGTTCACCCCCACTGTAGTCTTTTTCATCAGATAAAGATAGAGTTACGGATAACTTTCTTCGTTTGCCATGTGAAAAGGTGTTGGGTTTATCATAGGGTTTTTCCCAACTATCACAATGCCAATCATAGTACTGACCTTTTTTATATTTTGTAAATTGACAGTTTTCAGAATAATCCCATTGAAAATTCCAACCGGCATCTATATTAGCTTGGAGAATATATGGATGTATTTCTTTATAAATCCAACGTTCATCTAACCAAACTACATCTGAATCTCTTTTCTTTTTTAAATCTTGTACTTCTTTTTTATTTAATTTTTTATTGCCTACTCCACCCGTAACTGCCATTTGATCTTTAATAGATTTTCCATAACGAACAATGTCATCACAAACATGATGAGGTATGGCATCTTTAAACCAATAGTAATAATTTTGTAACTGCATATGTCTTTATGCAATAAGTATAAATGATTTTTAATTATTTGTAAAGGATAATTAAACGTCGAATGTTCCACTAACCGTAAAGGTAGCCAATCTGTGACCAGGAGAACAAGGTGCAGTTGTTATTGTATTAGCTCCTGGAGAAACTGCCACACCTGCTGGAGCACATGCTGCAGCATATCTAAGAATTACTATACCTGAACCACCAGCACCTGCATTTCCAGTACCGTATAAAGGATTGTTGCAAGAACCACCACCACCACCACCTAAATTTGTTGTACCAGGAGTTCCTGGAGCTAACGGACCACCACAAGGAGCGGGAGAAACAGGTGCAGTTCCAGCAGCACCACCGCCACCAGCACCACCACAACCACCTGTAGTATGTCCAGCACCACCGCCACCACCACCATATGTTACTGCAGCTCCTGTAATTGAATTTCCTAATCCGGCACCACCATCTCCACCACAGTTGAAAGCTGCACTTCCACCTACTGCAGAAGCTCCACCACCTGCACCACCAGAATCGGGACCAACACTACCGGTACCAGAAAAACCTTGAACCGGATTTACATCACCACTTGTTGGAGGAGTATTACCTGTACCACCAGTACTAGCACCACTGCCAGGGTGAAGAGCACCACCTCCACCACCAGAACCACCGGGGCCACCATCATTTTGTGGACCGCATCCACCGGCTCCACCAAATCCACCACCTGCTGATGTTTTTGTTGAAAAAATTGAATCACCACCGTTACTACCCTTAGTAGATCTACTACCTACTGGAGCACCTGCTCCTGCCGCCCCAATTGTTATTGTTTGCGGTCCTAAAATATTTATTTGTGTTCCTCCTGGAAATGAAGTTCTAAATCCACCAGCTCCACCACCGCCACCACCGATTGAACCAGGTGTACCACCTGAACCACCACCGCCACCACCAGCTATTACTAAATAATCAATATTATTCATAGGGGCTAAATATGTTGGCCATTTGTCTTGTGACCTTGCTAACATTTGACATGGCATAGACCATGAACCGGGTGCAGCAGGAAAAGTAGCTGCGTTATCTACTCCGATTATACCGCCGTTTGAAGGTGTCTTTGTCATAACTTAATTCTCCTTATGCGGATACCCAAGCTAAAGCTGATGCATCCCAATTAAATAAATTTTGTGGGTCTTCTGAATCGTTTGCAGTCCATCTCTGAGCTGCTTCATCCCAACTTAAACCGTATCCTATTATTTTAATATCTCCTATTTCCTTATTGGAAGGTATTTTATCTCCATCAACATAAACTGCTCCTGAAGGATCTTCATAAGTAACTATTGTTGGATAAGTTACTGGTGCTTGCCAATTATCATTAGCATCTAATGCCCATGAAGTAAAAGGTTGAGGTTCTATAAATTTGTCTTTTGCAGAGTCATAAGTAAAATTTGTTCCACAATATTGTTTTCTAAAATTATTATTATAAGAAGTTTGTTTCCAAGTGCCACCTTTAAAAAAATTAGCACACCATGTTTCACCATCAATGTGCATGTCATTATTTTCTAGAGTTCCACCGTTTACTGAAATATCATTTCCTACAACAACTACTCTTAGTACTTTACCATTATTATCTAATTCTGCAAAGTGTGCCATAATTAAAAACCCCTATGCTATTACGTCGTATGATACAAATACTTCTAGATCACTAGCTACACTAGCTCCACCTTGAAGTGCATCACCTGTCTGCATATAAATAGGTGTATCTAGCAAGACTAAAGATGAGTCTGCTGGTACTGAAATTGTTTTTGCTAAATAAATTGTTCCGACATTTCCTAATGCACCTGTTGCTGCAGAAGTAAAGGCTGCTTTAACAACTTTAATATTAACGTCTGTTGCTACTGAACCATCAACATTTGCTACTGTAATTCTGTTTATTTTAACAACTGTGTCAGCACTAATTGCTGCGATGATAACATTTGAATCACCTGTTCCTAAAGCAAGTCCTTGCGACTCACCATTAATTGTTGCTACGTTTACTATATTTGGGTTTGCCATAATTTTTTATTTCCTATAGTTGTTTTTTATCCGAAAATCATTGCCATTGCAATAGCTTTTCCTGTTGATACTCCAGTATTTGCTTGAAATGTTGGAGCTGCTCCTGTACCATTTGAAGTCATTAATTGGCCTGAAGCTCCCTCAGCAATAGCGCCAAAAGCACCAGAACTATTAACTTGAACTTGTCCTGTTGTTCCTGCGGGGGATACAGTTGTATCTATATCCATCTCGATTAAATTTGGATTAACTGCATCATCTGCTTTTGCAGAAATTAATTTCCAAGTTTTTGATCCTGTTGCCCAAGTAACACTTGTTCCTGAACCCGTAATATATTGAAATTCTACTGTCTTAACACCCGATGTACTATTTTTTATAAAATAAAAATTTTCAACATCAAGAGGAAGTGATACAGTAATGTTTCCTGTAATAGTACCTGTTAATTCAATTACTCTGTGAGCAACTTGATTGCCTGATGTTGCTGCTCCATCTGAAACTACTATAGGTGTATCTCCAGTTCCGTTAACTGCAACAGAAAGATAACCACCAGATATTTGTTCTATAATGTTTAAATTTGTATTTGTTTTTGTTCCCCAGTTACCAGCGTTTTCACCCGTTACCATTAATTCAACGCCAAGACCTGTATAAGCTGATGTCATAAAATTTTGTTCTCCTAATTATATACTTAATTTATATTTTGTTTTATCCATATTGTCAACATACATTAAGTGGTTTTTCTAGTCCAATTACCTGTTTGAGTAGCAGTTGTTTTACTATAGTTACCTGTTTGATCAGCTGTAACACGTCCCCATCCTATAGGTGCTACACCAATAGGAGAAAGTGTAACAGTTGCTGATAATCCAGTCAATCCCATTGTTTGATCAGCTGGGTCAATAGCTCCTACTGCAGAAATTGCTGACACTCCTGTTAATCCCATTGTTTGATCCGGTGGAGTAATTGCACCTACAGCAGAAGTTAATGATAATCCTGTAGGTTGAATTGTTGGATTAGATGAAATAGTTATTGCACCTGGAGTACCTGTTAATCCAAGTCCTGTTAAAGTTATTGTAGAATATGATCTTACAGTTGGAGTACCCAATGCAGCTGTTGCTGTAAGTCCACTTATAGGAACACCTTCTCCAATAATAATTGCACCTACTGCAGCTGTTGCTGCTTGACCACTTAGTACTGTTGTATTATCTGTTTGAGGAGATAAAGCACCAACTGCTGATGTTGCTGCAAGTCCTGTTAATCCCATTACATCTGCCGGCGCAATTGCACCAACTGCAGCTGTTGCTGAAAGTCCTGTTAAAGTATATTGGGCTGCGTCAACACTTCCCCAACCATTTTCTCCCCAATCTAAAGTTCCCCAACCAGGATAATAAACAACATTTAATGTTCCTACTGATGTAGTTGCTGAAACTCCACTAATCGGAAATGTAAGACCTGACTGGCCCCAGTTTTCTGTTCCCCATGTATCAGAGCCCCAACCTAATTCATTAAAAGGTGTAACTGTACCGAGTGCTGTTGTTGAAGATTGTCCTGTTAAAGATATTGTAACGGTTCCTTGATCACCCCAAGAGTTTTGTCCCCAAGTTGTTCCGGATGCGCCCCAAGTATTTGCCATAAGGAATTCCTCCTTATGCTATACCGATAATTGCTGTACCTGCATTAGGTGCTGGAAATTCAATTGTGAAAGTTCCACTGGTTACAGTTTTATCTCCACCAAAATCTATTGTACAAACTGCTTGATCACTAGCTGCTGAATCATTAAAAATTAAACATCCTCTAGATGTAAATGAAGCAGAAGTCCATGAGACATTATCAAAATCACAAACAGCTGTATCGCCTGATAAAACTGGTGTTACACTTGTAAGTGCTTTTCCTTTTGCAGTATAACCAGTTGCTGTCGCAACTTCGTTTAAAGTTATGTAAACTGTTGTATCTTCATTTAAAGTAGCACTACTTGTATATAAAGCTAAGTTAAAAGTATCTCCACCAGATGTATTAAAATTGTGAACTGCTTTTAAAATTTCTACTTTGAATGAATTACAGATTTTGTTTGCTATTGTCATAAATTTTTGCTCCTAGTTATTGAGGTGGTGACTCTATTGGAATTCTTATTGTACCATCTGAGTAATCATCTCTTCTTCGTCTTCCAATTTGCATCGCTGCAAACTTTTGTAATTCATTATTATACTTTTGTTCATACAATGTCAACATATCTGTAGGTCCTTTTAAGAAGGCAAATGCTTCTAGTAAACAAGCATATAGCAACCCTTGAGGGAAGTAATTACTCACGTACGTTGTAGAATTGCCCTCGGATCCTGAACCAAGGCCCACGGGTAATGCATTTCCATATATTTTAATAATATAATTAGCATCTGGAGTAGGAGCCATTATAATAGATCCAGAAGTAGTATCTGATAATCCTGTTGCTCCTCCAAACATAGCATAATATCTAGGTAATCCTGTTACATCTTGACCTGTAGCAGAACCTTCTGGTCCTGTAAGTTCTCCAACGTATTCACTTATAAAAGTTTGATCACGTCTCTCTAACCATTGACCCTGTTCATTAGCATTAGCTACAGAATTAAAAACTTCTACACCTCTTACAAATAAAAAACCTGCTGGAACTCTAACAGTATTAACATCTGCAGCAATCGTTCCTTCCCACTCTTGTCTATCTGCATCCATTGGTATGTCTAAATTAATTCTGTGTTGAGCGGCCATAATAAATCCATCAACAATAGTTTCTGTAAATACATTAGCGTCTACTTCAGTATAATCTCTTATAGCTGTTACTAGTGTACTATATGTGTAATGTGATAATCCTGCCATAATTAAGCTCTATCATTAACGGGTCCAATTGTACACTGAAAACCGCCTCCTATTTCTGTGCTTGTAGCATTAGCTATTAAAGGAAAAGTTAAATTATTATATACTGTAGCTGTTTGACTAAGTGGTCCTACTACTATTGTAGAAGCTACTGCTGTTGCAAGATAACATCCATAAACTTTTGCTAAAGTATTATGTGAACCTGCAGTTGTAGCTGGAGGTATGTTTCCTTTGTAAGGGGCTGAAGTCCCTCTAGTACATCCTGTTAAACTATTTGTAGCTATGCCCGTGTATTGAACTACTTCATTTTTAAATTGTCCAAAAGTTGATGATGTAGAATCTTGATCAACTTTTTCAATAACAATATATCCAGATGTTGGAAAAGATGCTGCATTAGTTAAAGGAATTGTTGTAGCAGTATCATTTAGTGCTCCATTTAAAGTTGTAGATAATTCTAAAATTGTAATTATTACTCCGCCAACTGGGTTTTTAACATCTTGAAATCTTACATAAGTTGTACCTTCATTAAAATTATTAGCAGGATAAGAAACACTAACACTTTTACTAGTAGCTGCAGTTGTAAAAGGATTTTTAGGTAAAATATCTTGCACTGGAAATTCTGTTCTTGCAGGTCTTGCTCTTAATAAGGCCTGTGGATCTGCACCTACTGGATGAGGTTGTAGTTGAGGTTGTTTAGGTTCAAATTCAGAATTATGTACCCATGAACCGTTCCATTCTCTAACCATTTCATTATAAGGGAACTCGGCCCCTGATCTATCTGAGATAGATAATGCTCTACTGCCTTTTGCGAATCGTGCCATAGTTATGCTCCTGGGTAATATGCTTTAGGAGTAATGTAAGTACTAGCTGGAGAGCCATCTTCAGATAATGCTCTAGCAAATTCATCCTCATATAATAATTTCATTTCTTGTGTTCTTTGTGGTGCAAATTTCATAGATAAATAATATGTTAATCCTGCAACCATTGCAGGAACGAATCTATAAGGAGCATCAGTTGCATTAGTGTAAGCTCCTACATCTTGAATTCTTTTTACATAATGAACGTTCAAATAATTACCTGCAGCAGTTGAGCTAGGCAAAGGGTAAATTGTTATTGTAACTTTCTCAATAAATCTTTGGATCCAGAATTGTGAAGGTGTTCCATTAGCTGCTTTATTTGCTGTTGCAGCATAAGCGTCTCTTGCAACTTTAGTTAAACCCGTATCAGATTGATTAGTAGTATTATAATTTTGTCTATATGTAAGATTTAAAATATCTGTAATACCATAAATATTAGTTACTGGAGTAGTTGTAGCTTGTGGTGAAGCGGCAGCTGCTGCTGCACTATCAACTGAATTTCTATAGAAAGTATAAATACCCATTCCTTCATCAGTTGCATCTACATTAGTAGAAGAGCCTACTATTAAATTAATATTAGTATTTCCAATTTCCCAGAAGTGTGCACCTCTGTTTCCCCATTCTTGAAATAAAATATTTAAAGATCTTCTAGCTGTTTTTAATTGATGTCCAGCAGTTCCTACTAAACCAATACGCTCATAAGCGTCTTGTATAATTTCATCAA
>Ga0209709_10004089_pt1 | contig 11883 bp, 10 predicted proteins | sample ArcticOcean_MG_C_2_FD_187435 | JGI IMG/M metagenome (GOLD analysis project Ga0209709, IMG submission 187435) | Marine microbial communities from western Arctic Ocean - ArcticOcean_MG_CB4_136 (SPAdes) (version 2) | ecosystem: Environmental > Aquatic > Marine > Oceanic | place: Arctic Ocean... | reverse complement strand
ACATATCAATCTAAAAATGACTAGAGCTAAATTAGAAGCTTTGGTTGAAGATTTAATCTCAAGAACATTGCCACCATGTAAAACTGCTCTTAAAGATGCGGGCCTTACTGCAAATGAAATTGATGAAATTGTAATGGTTGGTGGGATGACAAGAATGCCCAGAGTTCTTGCTGAAGTTAAAAACTTTTTTGGTAAAGAGCCAAATAAAAGTGTAAACCCTGATGAAGTTGTTGCAATGGGTGCTGCAATACAAGCTGGAGTTCTTCAAGGAGATGTTAAAGATGTACTTCTTTTAGACGTAACACCTCTATCACTTGGAATTGAAACATTAGGTGGAGTATCAACAAAATTAATCGAAAAAAATACAACAATACCAACGAAAAAAAGCCAAGTATTTTCTACAGCTGATGATAATCAGCCTGCTGTATCAATAAGAGTGCTTCAGGGTGAAAGAGAAATGGCGACTGACAATAAGATGTTAGGAAACTTTGAACTAGTTGGAATTGCGCCCGCTCCAAGAGGAGTTCCTCAAATAGAGGTAACTTTTGATATCGATGCGAATGGAATTGTAAGTGTTTCTGCTAAAGATAAAGGAACTGGAAAAGAACAAAAAATTCAAATCCAAGCTTCTGGTGGCTTAAGTGATGAAGAAATTGAAAAAATGGTAAAAGATGCTGAAGCTAATAAAGATGAAGATAAAAAGAAAAGAGAATCTGTCGATGTTAGAAATCAAGCAGATACTCTTTTACACTCTACTGAAAAAAATCTAAAGGAGCATGGTGCCAAAGTTTCTGATGCTGATAAAAAAGCAATAGAGGATGCTTCAACTGATTTAAAAGAAGCTATTAAAGGAACTGATACTGAAGAAATCAAAAAGAAAACTGAAACTTTAGTTCAGGCCTCTATGAAATTAGGTGAAGCTATTTATAAATCTCAAGAAAAAAAAGAGGGTTCACCTAAAGACGGTGATAAGAATAATGAAACAAAAAAAGATGATAATGTAGTTGATGCAGATTTTGAAGAAGTAAAAGAAGAAGAAGAAACAAAAGAAGATAAAAAAGAAGAAGATAAAGAAAAAAGCGCTTAAGACTTAAAACAACTATCATCTTAAAATAACTTATGGCTAAAAGAGATTTTTATGACGTCTTAGGTGTTAACAAGAATGCAAGCCCTGAAGAATTAAAATCTGCTTACCGTAAATTAGCTGTAAAATACCACCCAGACAAAAACCCAGACGACAAAGCTTCTGAAGATAAGTTTAAGGAAGCTGGTGAAGCTTACGGCATCCTTTCAGATAAAGAAAAAAAACAAAATTATGATAACTTTGGCCATGCTGCTTTTGAAGGTGGAGGCGGTGGAAGGCAAGGTGGTGGTTTTGGTGGAGCTGATTTTTCAGATATATTTGAAGATTTTTTTGGAGATTTTGGTGGTGGACAATCAAGGGGAAGAAGAAAAACCAACAATAGAGGCTCTGATCTACGATATGATTTATCTATTACTCTTGAAGAAGCCTATGAGGGTAAAAAACAGGATATAAAATTCTCAACAACAGAAAAATGTAAGACTTGCAAAGGTAATGGCTCTAAACCTGGTCATTCTCCAGACAGATGTACGGTTTGTGGTGGAAATGGTAAGGTAAGATCTAACCAAGGTTTTTTTACTGTTCAACAAACTTGTCCTCAATGTGCAGGCTCTGGTGAAGAGATAACAAATCCATGCACAGATTGTAATGGTCAAGGCAACAAACAAGCTTCAAAAAAAATATCAGTTACAATACCTAAGGGTGTTGATGATGGCACTAGGATTAGATTAGCTGGAAAAGGTGAAGCAGGTTCTAAAGGTGGAGCAAGTGGTGATCTTTATCTTTTTATAAATGTTCATTCACATGACTTATTTAAAAGATCTGATGAAAACCTATTTTTTGAATTTCCTATATCCATTGCTGATGCGGCATTAGGAACTACAATAGAAATACCAACAATTGATGGTGGAAAAGCAAAAATTAAAATACCTGATGGCACTCAAAATGGAAAACAATTTAGACTAAAAGGTAAAGGCATGCCTTATATGAGAGGTAGTGGAAATGGAGACCTTTATGTTCAGGTAAATACTGAAGTTCCTATTTCGTTGAATAAAGAACAAAAAGAGTTACTTGAAAAATTTAGAGAAATTGAAAACGAAAAGTCTAACCCAAGTATCAAACAATTCTTTCAAAAAGCAAAAAGTTTTTGGAAAAACTAAAGACTAATTAACTAAAAAAGGTTAATATTTTCTTAGATGAAAAAAATTAATTTAGCTATTTCTGGCTGCCTAGGGAGAATGGGTCAACAACTTATTAAATCCTCAAAAAATAATAAAAACTTTAGATTAGCTGTTCTCACAGAAAATAAAGCTATCAGTAAAAAAATTGCTGGCATCAAGCTTGATGTAAACACCGAACAAGCTTTTAAAAAAACCGATGTAATAATAGATTTTACAGTTCCAAACTGTACTTTAGATATTCTAAAAATTGCGTCTAAATTAAAAAAAAGAGTAGTAATTGGAACAACAGGATTTAATCAAAAAGAAGAAGCTTTAATTAAAAAATTTTCAAAAAACATCCCAATTTTAAAGGCAGGTAATATGAGCCTTGGTGTTAATTTATTAATGTATTTAACTGAAATTGCTTCAAAATCGCTAAATGATGAGTATTTAAGCAAGGTATTTGAAGTTCATCACAAACACAAAAAAGATTACCCATCAGGAACAGCTTTAATGCTGGGAAAAGGAATTGCAGATGGAAAAAATAAAAACCTTTATAATTTAATAGGTAAAAAATTTTTAAATAAAAAATCTTTTCCTTATGGAAAAAAAATTAATTTTAATTCAATTAGAAAAGATGAAATTATTGGTGAACATGAAGTTACATTTTCTAGTGGAAAAGAGATAATAAAATTAAATCATGAAGCGTTTGATAGAGCACTTTATTCAGATGGAGCCTTAACAGCTGCAAAATGGCTTATTAATAAAAAACCAGGACTTTACTCAATGAGAGATTTATTGAACTTTAAATAATGGATGAAAAAGAAAAAGCTAAAAAAATACTAAAGATTTTAAATAAGATTTATCCAACAACCCCTATCCCACTAAATCATACTAGTAACTTCACACTCTTAATGTCGGTTCTTTTGTCAGCACAATGTACTGATCTAAATGTTAATAATGTAACTAAAAATATATATCCAAAATATAATAGACCTGAACATTTTATAAAGTTGGGCAGAAAAAGGATAGAAAAATTGATCAAAAGTATTGGTCTCTTCCGGGTTAAAGCAAAAAGCATTTATTTAATGTCTAAACAAATTCTAGAAAAGCATGGAGGCAAAGTACCCAAAAGCTTTGAAGAACTTGAAAAACTGCCCGGTGTAGGCCATAAAACAGCAAGTGTGGTTATGTCTCAAGGTTTTGGAGTTCCAGCTTTTGCAGTTGATACTCACATTCATAGATTGGCTCAAAGATGGGGTTTAACGAATGGTAAGAATGTTATTCAAACTGAAAAAGATTTAAAAAGAATATTCCCAAAAAAAACATGGAGCAAATTACATTTACAAATAATTTATTATGGAAGAGAATTTTGTAAAGCTAGGGAGTGTTATGGTTTGACTTGTAAAATTTGTACGACTTGTTATCCTAATAGAAAAAATCCAGTTAAAATAAAAAAAGCTTAATATGAAAATACTAGGAATTGGCAATGCTATTGTTGATGTCATTTGTAAAGTTGACGATCAATATTTAATAGATAATGAATTAACAAAAAGTACAATGAAACTGGTTGATGAGACAGAATTTCAAAAACTTTTATCTACTTTAAATATTGAAGAAACAGTTTCTGGTGGATCTGTTGCAAATTCTATTGTTGGACTGTCTCAATTGGGAAATGATGTTGGATTTATAGGTAAGATTAATGATGATAATTTAGGTCAAAAATATGAAGAAGGTCTAACTAAAGAAAAAGTTCAATATTTTTATAATAAAAAAAAGGAAATCTCACCAACTGGAACTTGTTTAATCTTAATCACACCTGATGCGGAAAGAACTATGGTCACATTTTTAGGAATTGCTGGAAAAATTAACAGCACAGATATTGACGAACAAACAATTAGAAATTCAGAAATAACTTTCTTAGAGGGCTACTTATGGGATGAGGGAGAGCCTAAAAAAGCTTTTGATAAGGCTATAAATAATTCTAATAAAGTTGCAATGTCTTTATCAGATCTATTTTGTGTTGAAAGACATAAAAAACAATTTCTAGATTTAGTTGAGAATAAATTAGATATAGTTTTTGCTAACGAACAAGAAATCTTATCATTAATTAGTAGCAAATCATTTGATGATGCAGTGTCTTATGGAAAAAATTTAAATAAAAACATGGTAATCACAAGAGGCGAAAAAGGTGCAATATCAATAAATGATGGTAAAATTGTTGAATTTTCAGCACAAAGTAACCTTAAAATAATTGATCTTACTGGTGCTGGAGATTTATTTGCAGCGGGTTACTTGCATGGACTGATAAATAAAATGAGTATAAATGAAAGTTTAGCTAAAGGTACTGAGTTATCATCAAAAATAATTCAAAAAATTGGAGCTAGAATTTGATTTGTAACAATTATAAAAAATATTATAATTAAATTATGAGTGAACAAGAAATTTTCAAATTTTTTCCAGAAGCAATATTTAAATATAAGTTAGAAGATTTTAAGGATTTAAATAAAGAATTATCTGAATATGTTTATAAACTACAGAGTGAGGATAAGAATGGGTTAGAAAGATCAAATAAAGGTGGATGGCACTCTGAGAATTTTGAATTAACAATTAAGGACTCAATACAAAATAGATTTGCCTTAATATTACAAAAGTACATTTTAAAAGTTTTTCAGAACAATGGGTGGAAAACTGAAAATAAAAATATTCGTATTAAAGAAATGTGGGCGATAATAAATAAAACTGGAGACTTTAATGTTATACATACTCATCCAAATTGTTATTTGAGTGCAGCGTATTATGTAAAAGCACCAGAAAAATGTGGAAGGTTTCAAATAGAAAATCCTAATATTGCAAAAAGAAACTTCTATCCTGAAATTAAAACAAAAAACGAATTAAACTTACAAGTGGCTGGAATGGAAATTGAAGAGGGAGATTTATTAATTTTTCCTGGCTATTTACCACATAAGGTTAGGGCAAATGAATCTAACGAAGATCGAATAGTGATAAGTTTTAATGTTGATATTAAAGGATAAGCAAAACAACAATTTGAATATATAGCCAACTAAAATAGTGAGTTTTTAATAATAGAACTGTTTATATAATTTGATATCCATCTTTTTGACTAACAATAAAATTTCTATCATCAAAATTTTTAAGTATTTTTTTTCTGAGTCTGTAAATATGAGTTTCAACCGTATGAGTTTCCATACCCGCAGAATAACGCCAGATATTTTTTTTTAAGTCTGCTACATCATGATTTTTTTTTGTTTCATATAGATATAAAATAATTTCAGTTTCTTTTTCAGTGAGCTTTAAATTTAAAGCATTTTTTGAGAGAAATTTAGAATTTAAATTTAATTCATAACCATTGATATGAATCTTTGTCTGATAGCTAAATTTTAATTTCATCAATTTGAGATTAATAAGCTCAAGAAGTTTATTTATAGGCATAGGTAAATCATTAAAATTTAAGAGATTCTTATCTGTAATATCTCTATTTAATAATAATTTATGATCAGTTTTGGATATTATTAATGAATTTATTGTATCTAAATCAGAATTATTTTTAATATTATTCTCATTTTCTAATTTTATAATTTTAAAAAACAAATTTTCTTTAATCTCATCTAAGATTTCATATAGTGAATGGAAATTTATAATAAAAACATTTTGCATAATTATATTAATTTTATCTATGATAATTCATGTGCTAAATAAAAACACTCTTATAATTGATGACTTTATATTGAGATGTTGTATTGGAAAAAAAGGTTTAAATTCCAATAAAAAAGAAGGTGATTATTCAACACCAAGGGGGTTATTTAATTTAAAAAAATTATATTTTAGAAAAGATCGTGTTGGCATTCCAAAATGCAGATTAACTAAAAAGGTCATTAAAAAAGACATGGCCTGGTGTGATGACGCAAACCATAAAAAATACAATGAAGAAATTAAAACAGTTAATAAAGATCTCAAAGAAAACTTATATAGAAAAGATCATAAGTACGACTATATAATTTCAATTAGCCATAATGAAAAAAAAATTCCAAACAAAGGGAGTGCAGTATTTATACATCTAACTTATGATTATAAGGTGACAGCTGGATGTATTGCTTTAAAAAAAAAAGATTTTGAAATATTGCTAAAATTAATAAATAAAAAAACCAAGATTAAAATAGGCTAAACTCTATAGCCAAATATTTTTGAACCAATTCTCACAAACGTTGCTTTATTTTGAATAGCTTTTAGATAGTCTCCTGACATGCCCATGCTCAACTCTTTAAAATTTAATTCTTGGTTTATTTGCTTCATTTCGAAAAAGTAATTTTCTGTTTTTTCATCATTAGGAGGAATGCACATTGTACCAATAACATCTAAATTCAAATTTTTACAAAAGTTATAAAAATTAATTAAATTTTCTTTTTTTATTCCAGATTTTTGATCCTCATTACCAATGTTTACCTGTATGAATATTTTTGGTTTTTTTCCTTGTGTTTCTTGTTCCTTTGAGATTTTATTCGCTAATTTTTCACTATCCAGTGAGTGAATATAGTCAAATATTTTCAAGGCAAACCTTACTTTATTGCTTTGAAGTCTTCCAATTAGATGAAGTTTAATGGCATTGTTTTGGTTTTTTATATCGGTCCATTTATCTAGCGCTTCTTGAACCTTGTTTTCTCCATAATGGAGATGTCCATGCTCAATTAATGGTAAAATGTTTTTTATTGGAAAAGTTTTTGATACTGCAATAATTTTAGGTAATTCTTCATGATTTACTTTAGATTTAATAAGGTCTTCTATATAAATTAGATTTTTAATCGTGTTATGCATAATAAAATTTTAAACAGATATTACTTTATTAATAAATTTGATCAAAGTCACATATATAAACAAGACAAAAGAACAACTATAATTTATAGAAATTACTCTCAAAAAGTAGATGAAAAACAAATTATAAAAATAAAAAATTATTGTAAAAAAAAAGGTAATAAATTCTTACTATCAAATAATATAAAATTAGCCATAAAACTTGACTTAGATGGAGCTTATATTCCATCATTTAACAAGGATAAAAAGCATCTCTCTTATTCATTTAAAAAAAAATTTATTATTTTGGGTTCTGCCCATAATATTTATGAAGTGAACACTAAAGAATTACAAAAAGTTGAATTAATCTTTTTATCTTCATTGTTTAAAAAAAATCAAAATTTCTTAGGTCTTAATAGATTTAAACTACTTTCTCTTTTAACAAAAAAACCAGTGATAGCCCTTGGCGGTATCTTAACCACTAATTTAAAAAAATTAAGCTTGATTAATTGCTCAGGTTTTGCTGGGATTTCTTTTTTTGAACAAAAAAAAGGCCCCTAAAAAGGGGCCCTTTTATTATTTTGTATTCTGAATTAATTAGAATGCAAATGATACACTTAAACCAATGTAATCAATATCTTCATCAATAGCTGTTGTGTAACCACCATTAGTTGCTTCTTGATAATTAGCAGAAACAGTCATTCCACCAGAAGTGTGAGCAGCTGTGATTTTAGTGTACTCAGCGTCTGAAGTAGCTAGAGTAGCATTATCATCAATTGATTCAGTTGCATATGTTACAGATAATGCATCAGATACAGTGTACGATACTTTCCAAGATGTAGCACTTTGGTCAGATGTAGCTGTGTTACTGTCATGATCGTGTGATCTGTAAGCTACTGTAAACGAACCAATCGCATACGATGCTTTCATAGATGTAGTATCAGCATTAGCTGCAGTTCCACCAGCACCTGCTGCGTCTTGATCAGAAGTACCTAAACCATAGCTAAGCGTTAAACCTTCAACACCAGTGTATACTACTGAATAAGCAGTATCTGACTCATCAGTTGCACCTGCTGGTACGTATGAAGCAGCTAGAGCTAAACCATCAACCATTGAAGGTAGAGTATAGTGAATCATGTCAGTAGTAGCACCTGATTCAGATAATGTTGCAGTAGCACCATTTACGCCATCAAAGTTATCCCAGATGTTTCCAGCTGCAGTGTCACCTACTGCATTTTGTGCAGAGTCTCCACCTTCACCATGAAATACTAGTGTTCCTAAAGCGTCAGAGCTAATTGATACTGAGTGATTGTCAAACGGAGAGTCAGCTTGGTTTCCAGCAGCACCTTCATCACCTTGGTCTAGTACAAATGATAATGCAACAGTCATTCCGTTATCTAGTTCACCTGAACCAGAAAATGTAAGTTGGTTTCCCATTGAGAAAGACTTAGATGAACTCAATTCTGATCCTGAGTAGTTCTCAAAGTTTATTGCCGCTGAACCAGTCACTGCCATCTCACCAGCAAATACTGATGTAGAAACAAGTGAAGCTGCTAGAGCAGTCATACCTATTTTTTTAAAGTTATTCATATTTTTCCTTTGTTTGTTGTTATTGTTATTATTAATAATAAACATCGATTGTTTATCAATTTTAAGGTCATTTTTTATTAAAAAACCTATTTTTTTTTAATAATTACCAAATGTGTTGTATTTTTACATCACTATTAAAAATGCTGATTTTCTTATATTTTTAGCATTTTTCGTAATATATTGTATAAAAATCTCTAATTTACATTTAAATCTATTATGATCTCTTTTAAACCTCTAAAAATAATCAGCTTTCTATTTATTTTATCATTTTTTTTAAATTCTTGTAATGGAAAACTTCCCGGTGGAGATGCTAGAAAGTTTCCTGATGATCCAAAACTTAGAGTTAAAAAAAACATGGAAGAAGGACGGGGATTCAGACTTTCTGAAGGTTTTAATAAAAAAAGTGGTGGGGTTTTTGATTTTGCGAGTTCTAATGATTTATGGAGAGCTTCACTTGATACTATAGATTTTATGCCCTTAGGATCAGTAAACTATAGTGGTGGCATTATAATTACAGACTGGTATTCAACCGATCAATCTTCAAATGAAAGTATTAAAATTTCAATAAGATTTCTAACCAACGAAATAAGGTCTGATTCACTAGATATTAAAGTCTTTAATAAAAAATGTTTGAAACAATTAAATTGTGTAATTACAGAAAAAAAAGGGAACCTTGTAAATGAATTAAAAAGAAAAATTTTGAAAACAGCAGCAACTTATGAATTGCAGAAAAAAGATAAAAATTTTAAACCCTACAAGGGTGGTCAAAAATCTAAAAACTTTAATAAATAGGTTTAAGATAAAAAATTAAATTTTCGTGGACAGATATAATTTTAAAACAGTAGAAGAAAAGTGGCAAAAACTTTGGGAAGAGAAAAAGTCATTTTCAACTAAAGTTGATAAAAGCAAAAAAAAATTTTACTGTTTAGAAATGTTTCCTTACCCATCAGGTAAAATTCACATGGGCCATGTTAGAAATTATACAATTGGTGATGTGCTAGCACGTTTTAAAGCTTTACAGGGTTATAATGTTCTTCATCCTATGGGCTGGGATTCATTTGGAATGCCTGCTGAAAATGCAGCAAGACAAAATAATTTAGATCCTAAGACTTGGACTGAATCTAATATTAAAACTATGAGGTCTCAACTTAAAAAACTTGGACTATCAATAGATTGGGATAAAGAAATCTCAACTTGCTCACCAGAGTATTATAAACACCAACAAGAATTTTTTTTAGATTTGTATGACAAAGGTTTAGTTTACAGAAAAGAAAATTATGTTAACTGGGATCCGGTTGATCAAACCGTTCTTGCTAATGAGCAGGTGGTAGACGGTAAGGGTTGGCGGTCTGGGGCTTTAGTTGAAAGGAAGAAGTTAAATCAATGGTTTTTTAACATCTCAAAATTCTCTGAGGAACTTTTACAAGGGTTAGATGGCTTGGATAATTGGCCCAATAAAGTAAAGGTTATGCAAAAGAACTGGATAGGTAAATCTTTTGGTTGTGAGGTTGAATTTAAAATTGAAAGTGAAAAGTCCATTGAAAGTATTAAGTGTTATACCACAAGGCCAGATACGTTGTTTGGATTTTCTTTTCTTGCACTTTCAGTTGATCATCCTTTGGCAAAATATTATGAGGAAGATAAAAAATTTCAAGAATTTAAAAAAGAATGTTCTAAAACTGGCACAACCGAAGAATCTATTGCCTCTGCTGAAAAATTGGGTTTTAAAACAGACCTAATTGCAGTTAATCCACTAGATAAAGATATGAAAGTTCCAGTTTATTTTGCAAATTTTGTATTAATGGACTATGGGTTGGGTGCTGTTTTTGGTTGTCCCGCACACGATCAGAGAGATTTAGATTTTGCAAAGAAATATAATTTAAAAGTTATACCTGTCGTTAAACCTGAAAAAGATAAAGACTTTGAAATAAATGATGAAGCTTACACAGGTGAAGGTTATATTTGTAATTCTAAATTTTTAGATGGTTTAAAGGTTCCCAATGAATCTATTGCTAAGACAATAGAATTTCTTGAAAAAAATAATTTGGGTAAAAAAAAAACTAATTATCGATTAAAGGATTGGGGAATTTCAAGACAAAGATATTGGGGATGCCCAATTCCTATAGCTTATGATGAAAATGATGTACCTATCAAAATTCCTAGAGATATGCTGCCTGTTAAACTTCCAGAAATTGAAAAATTAAGCAACACGGGAAACCCACTTGATACAGAAGAAGATTGGAAATATTTTATATTAGATGGAAAAAAGTATAGAAGAGAAACTGATACATTGGATACTTTTGTTGATTCTTCTTGGTATTTTTTAAGGTTTTGCTCACCTCAAAATGCTGACCATGGTTTTACTCAAGAAGAGGCAAATTATTGGATGCCAGTTGATCAATATATTGGTGGGGTCGAACATGCTATTTTACACTTATTGTATTCAAGGTTTTTTATGCAAGCCCTATCTCACAAGAATGATAGTTTTAAGTTAAAAGAACCTTTTAGTGGGTTATTCACACAGGGTATGGTTTGTCATGAAACCTATAAAGACCAACAAAATAGATGGTTAACTCCAGAAGAAGTAAGCTCAGAAGATGGTAAAAAATTTTACAAAAAGACCAACTCTTCTGAAGAAGTAATCGTTGGACCAACAGAATCCATGTCAAAATCAAAAAAAAATACAATAGATCCGGAAAGCATTATCAAAAATTATGGAGCAGACTCAGTTCGATTATTTATCTTATCAGATAGCCCTCCAGAAAAGGATGTGCAATGGTCTGATCAAGGGATGATGGCATCATTTAAATTTATTCAAAAATTATGGACATTAAATTCAAAAGTTTTAAATAAAATTGAAAATGATCATAAAGAAAATGAGGGTGAAAATTTAATTAAATTCACCAACCAACTAATTCACAAAATAACCCAAAACTTAGAAAAATTTCACTACAATGTAATAGTTGCTAACCTTTATGAAATGTATAATTTTTTAATAAAAGAAATTGATAAACCAATAAAAAAAAAGGTTTTAATTGAAAACTATAGAAAAATTTTAATTCTACTAAATCCTTTAATTCCACATTTTTCAAACGAGTGTCTGAGTACTATTAATGAATATCAAATAAATTGGCCAAGTGTTTCTAAAATGGATTTAATAGAAGATGAAATAAACTTTGTAGTTCAGATAAATGGTAAAAAAAGAGCCATTTTAAAGGTAAAAAGGGATATGATAGAAAAAGA
>Ga0209709_10004088_pt1 | contig 11884 bp, 16 predicted proteins | sample ArcticOcean_MG_C_2_FD_187435 | JGI IMG/M metagenome (GOLD analysis project Ga0209709, IMG submission 187435) | Marine microbial communities from western Arctic Ocean - ArcticOcean_MG_CB4_136 (SPAdes) (version 2) | ecosystem: Environmental > Aquatic > Marine > Oceanic | place: Arctic Ocean... | reverse complement strand
AATTAAAAAAATTGATTGAAGAAATCGAAGATGATGTAACTAAAGTTTACACTAAGAATAATAAAGCTGCCGCAGTAAGAGTAAGAAAGAATCTACAAGATATTAAGGGAGTTGCACAAAAATTTAGATTAGAAATAAATGAAATTAGAAAACAATGGGATTAATCTTAATAAATAAGTTATTAATTTTTTTGGTTTGGATATCAATATTTAATATAGTTAAAGAACTAATACTATTCTTAGTTAACTTATTAGTTACTGATCAACCTTCCCCATGGAAATTAAGTGATAAGAGAAGTATCCTATTAGCGTTTGCTGTCTCCTATATCATGTTATCTTTGTTTAACGGAGTCACAATATAGTTATGAAAATTAAAGAAAAAATATCTCCTTTATTACCCTACCTAAAAGAAATTAAGTTTAGTGAAAATTTAACTCTTATAGGTGGGGCTTTTTACCCTAAATGGATAATACCAGAAAATAAAAATCCATTAGTTAAAATACATAAGGGGGACGTTGATGAAAACGGAAAAGTTACCTACCATTTTTATTCAGAGAATAAGAGTATGGACGTAGATGGTCTTATCGAATATTTCGCAGATGTTATAAATGAGAATTTAGATAGAGAAAGAAAAGAAGACCTCTTTAAGAAGAAAGTTGAAGAACTTAAAACAGTTTTCAAAACTAATACCTTAACGGATTTAGAGAAATTAGAAATAGACATAGTTGAAGACGAACTAGAGGCAAGACCAGGATATACACAAATAGATGACTAATACTTTAATTTACATATTATTGGCCTACGGACTAACAAACATCATCATATACGGAAGTATATTTGAAAAACCAAGAACATGGTTAAAAAAGAAAGCCCAATGGATAGATGATTTATTGTCATGTATGATGTGTTCATCTTTTTGGGTTGGAGTTATTTTAGGTTGGTTTGTTAAGAATCCAGTCGACAAACTCATCAAATTTGAAGACGAACTGTGGATTATACCTTTAACAGCTTTATTATATGGAGTTTTCACCTCAGGATGTGTGTGGTTAATACATACAATACAAGAGTATTTTGAAAGATCTAACCCTAGTAATGACTAAAATAATTTATTTAATAATATTATATTAAATGAGAGATATATTATTTATTCTCTCATTTTTTTTTAGTAAATATAACACATGGATATTGAAAGAAGAATAAAACAATTAAAAAGCGATCAGAAATTGGTTGACCAATCTATTAATCGAAACAAACTTAAATTTATTGATGAAATAAAGAATGGTTTAGGGAAAAAAATAATAAATGAAATAAATAAACCTGTTAAGAAAAAAGAAGTAGAGGAAGAGAAGGAACAGAGTAAAGGATTATTTAGAAAAATGAAAATATGGATATCCAGTCTATCGCAAAAATAATAGAGTTTTTTGAGGAATACCAAGAAAATTCCGAGATAGAGATTAAGATAGGTCTACCTGCGCTCACCCATAAATCACTACAAAAAGAATTACAAGATACCAAGATAATTAATCAAGTAGAGTTTTTAGAAGAATTTAATATAACGATTAAAGATATGACGTTTAATTTTGTGATTAAAGAATAATATAATAAAAAATAATATAAAATGTTTACATATAAGATTCATAAAGAAACACTAACTGATGGAATAAGATTGGTTATGGAAGGGGAAAAAGAAAATATAAAACATGAGTTTATAACTAAGCTTTCAGATAGTGAACTTCAGAAGGTTAGTTATGAAGATTTTATCAGTAACCTTGCCTTGGGGTTAGAGAAAAAAATTGATTTATTAATTATGGATAATATTTATTAATACATGACAGTTAAAGAATACATACATAAGATGGAACAACAGTTAGAGAATACTTTAACAAATAGTCTTAGAAAACACATACCAGAAATATTAGAAAGAGTGGAAGAAATAGCTTTTGAAAAGTTTATTAAAGAGGGGGATGCGGTGATCGAATTAACAGAATTCAAAAAAATATTCAATAAAATAATAGAGGAGACAATACAAAGACTTTCTCAGTACACCAGTAATGGGATATTTCAGACAATAGAAATTAAAAATGAAGAACAAACACTAGTATTTAGCGTTTGTTTGAATTAACGTGTCATTCCTCTCCAGAGATAATCACGTCCTATCTTAAGTACACTACCTAGTTTAGTGTATAACCCACTTCTTTTATCACGTGGAACTTCTCCAGAGAATAAAATATTTATTTTTTTCTTCTTCATGAACAACTCTTTAATCTTATCGTATAAACGAATTGAATCAAGTTTATTTTTAGTAACAATTAAATTTATGTCACGACCAACCTCTATACATAATTTATTTTGGAATCGATATAGATGACCAGTTTCCTTCTTATTGGCATTAAGAGAAGGATTTATAACCTTCGAAATCAAGTCAATGAGGGAGAATCTTTCCTTTCTACCATGTACCTTAAAATTTTCTTCATAATAATAGGGCCTATGTTTTAGGAGTACCCAACCATTATCATCATTAAATAAAGGTTCCTTTGTTCGACCAAATCCATCTCTTAATAAAATACTTTGTTCCGAACTTGAAACCCGCCTTTTCAAAAGAAGTATTTCAAAGTTTACATCCACAGGAGTTTTATTACTTATAAACTTAACTGGAAATAAAACCTTATTATTACGCACTAATGTATTAAATCGCTGTGTTGCATTCTTTTTAACATTAGTTTCGAAAACAAGCTTCTTTTTTCTCCTGTTTTTTGTTATTATTATAGAATATGTCTTCATATAATATAAATATAAATTAATTAGAATAAAAATGAACAATTACTACGATATACTTGGCGTTACGAAGGATTCAACAACGGATGAAATTAAGAAGTCCTATAGAAAACTATCCAAAGAACATCATCCAGATAGAGGAGGTGATGGAGATAAGTTCAAAGAAATTTCAGAAGCTTACGGAACATTAGGTGATCAAAACAAGAGACAACAGTATGATAATAAACTAAATAATCCATTTGCCAATCTTTCAGGAGAGAATATGAACCCTAATGATCTCTTTGAACAGTTTTTTGCAAGGGGGGGACAAACTTCTAGAAATAATCGTCCAGGAAAGGATCTTAATGCTAATATTAGTGTAACCTTAGAGGAAATAGATAGGGGAGTTACTAAAAATATTAAATATAGAAGAAGTGTTTTTGATAGGAGACAAGTGCCAGCAGTATGTAGAATGTGTAATGGTAATGGATTTGTTAGTGTTTTAGGCCCTTTTAAGACTAAATGTAATGGATGTAATGGACAAGGACGTATGAATGTTTATAAGACTTTGGAACAAGACTTATCGTTTGATATCCCTAAAGGAGTTAAACACGGAGAAAAAATATTCTACCCAGGTTTTGGTAATGAAGATGCGGGGGGTATGGGTAACCTATACGTTATAATTAACCAACAACAACATCCAAGGTTCCAAAGAGATGGAAATAATCTTATAACTGAGTTGTCTGTTACTTTCCCAGAGTTAATATTAGGGGTAGCATTAGAAGTAGAAACACTCACAGGATTGATAAAGGTTAACGTTCTCCCTAATACTAAACCTTTTGAGAGATTAAGGGTAACAGGAAAGGGGATCCATAGTGAAAATGGGGTGGGGAATCTCATAGTAGTTATAAAAGTAACAGTGCCCCAAAAAATAAGTGAAAGAGAAAAAATTCTTTTAGAGGAGTTGAAACTCTCTGAGAATTTTAATAATATTAAATAATAAAAATTATAAAATGGAAGAATCTAAATACTACTTGGTAAAAGTAAAAGAAAAATTTGTTGATGCAGAAACAAGTAAAGTTAAAACAACAACAAGACAAAAGTTGGTAGACGCAATGTCTATAACTGAAGCTGAAGTAAAAACAGTTAAATTATATGAAGGGTGTACCTTTGAATGGAAGATAACAAGTGTGGCGGAAAGCCCAATTGATGAAATTCTAGAGTAATATGTGTTTAAGTTACATAGGGGGTAAGAGTAGAATAGGTAAATGGATATCGGGGTACATACCTTCTGATATAGAAACCTACGTTGAAGCGTTTGGAGGGATGTATTGGGTATTTTTTAAGATGAACCCAGACTCATTAATGAACTTGAAAACCATAGTTTATAATGACTTCAATCCATTGAATACAAATTTTTTTAAGTGTCTATCTACTAAACACAAAGAGATTTTGGAATATATGAAAGATGTCCCATCACAAGATAAGGATAAATTCTACGAATACCAAAAAGAAATATTTTCAGACAACTTAGTTATTGATGAAGATGGAGACATACCAATTGCCGTTAAATATGCTTATGTACTAACTCAGGTTTGGAGTGGCACTAACCCTGATGGGGCGTCCTTTATTGATCTAAAAGGTAAATACAAATCTAAGTTTGATACATTTAGAGATAAGTTATCGAACCCTAAGTGGACCAAATTATTTGAAATGATAACATTTGTTGAGAATATGGATTTCCAAAAAGTAGTTGAGAAGTACGACTCACCAACAACATATGTTTATCTAGACCCACCTTATTGGAAAACAGAAAACTATTACTCAAATCATGATTTCGATCGTAAAGACCATGAAAGAGTGGCAGAAACCTTACAGAATATGCAAGGTAAGTTTTCGTTAAGTTATTATGATTTTGAATTACTACACGAATGGTTTCCAGAAGAAGATTATAAATGGGAACGTAAAGAATTTGCAAAAGCCGCAGGAGCCAAAGCTGGTAAAAAACAATCCAAAGGAGAAGAACTATTAATTATGAATTACTAGAAAAAATATGACGATGAAAGTTAAAAAAGAAGAAAATAAAGTAGTTTTTGATAATAATGGGGATGTTATTTGGGCGGATAAATTTGATGGTGTAAAAGACCCACATTGCCATTTCGACGAAAATCAAAACATAATATTAGATAAAATTTGGGATTCACCGAAAGTAAATTACCAAGGTCATTGGTATGTGAGGTTAACAGATGTGGCGAGAATCATAGAACAATAAAGATTATCTCAATCCTCGTCGTGGTCAATCTTCCACTTTGATAAGTTTTTAGCCTTCTCTGTTTGTTCTCTTCGTTTTTCAGAAGGTTTTTTGTAATATCTTTGAGTACGTAGGTCTTTCATAGCCTGTGTTTTAACAAATTTTCTTCTCATTTGTTTTAACGCTTGTTCTATATTTCCCTTCTGTACTTTTATTATGAACATGTATTGTTTTTAGTGTGTTTTATAAATATCTTTAATATGACAAAGATAAAAAAAATATATGAGACCACCAATACAAAATGCATGATATTTATTATTAAAGTAATTATTTTATGAACCTTATAGAAGAGACCTTATTGTTTGAAAGTCGTATGAGTGAAGCTAAGAAGAAATTTGGCAACCTCAACATGTATGATTGGCAATTATTAGATAACTTAGACCCTAGTGATAATCATAAATACTTAATGTGGTTAGCTAGAGAATATGATAAAGGAAATATATCTGCTGAACCTTCACCTAAGGTTGAAGAAACATTAAACCATTTTCATAGATATCCTGAAAAATATACAGAAAGAGACATTAACCAATATAAATCATTAAAGGATTTGGTAAAGGCCTCCCAAGAAGCTCAACAGAATGTTTCTAAAAGAGAACTAAAAAAAACTGGGGCTAATAAGGTATACGAGGACGATTCATTTCTAGTCATCGTACCTACCACTCATGAGGCATCATGTTTTTATGGGGCGGGTACTAAATGGTGTACCTCGACATCGGACAGAGACTCACATTTTAATAGCTACTCAAGGAAAGGGACTTTAATGTATATCTTAAATAAAGACTTACCAGAAACTGACCCCTTATATAAAATCGCACTTTATAAAGCCTATGGTGGAGGACAGGAAAGTTATTACGACGCAACCGATAAACAAATGAGTGATATTAAAGCTGCGTTATCACCAGAAGTTGAAAGAACAATAGAGGTTACTTACAATGTTATGAAAGAGGCTTGGTTGGAAGCACGTAAGGGACACAATTTCGGTGATCCTAGAGTTGAGGCCTTAATTAATGCTATGGGACTTACAGATGAAGATGAATTTGATGAAATAATGGAAGAAGAACATACTCATTATGGCATACCAACATTCCAATATGGAGATGAAGAATATGCGGTGGCGACTGATGCAGAAGCAGACCAGGCCAATTATGAGTATGTAGAAAATCTTATCGACGATATAGGGTTTGAAGGATTTAATCATAGTGTTGACTGGTATATTGATGGAGACGATGTTGCAAGGGATTGGGAAGACGCGGTAACCGAATGGGTATATGACTCACCAGAATCATATTTGGATGAAGATGATAAACAATATTTCGATCAGGATATCTTTGATAATCTAGCGGAAAAACAAGAACAACTAACAGAGTATGAAGAAAGGGTGAAGGAATTATATGATAAAGACTCTTCAAGTTGGGCACGTGATGAAAAGGATATTGAAAACTTAGAAGGGGAAGCGGAAGAGGTAGAAATAGAAATAGCAGACCTGGAGACTGATTTAGAAGACTCAAGAGATTGGTCTGATGAACAAAAAGATGATTATGTGGAATCATATCTGCAGGACATTAAAGACGACCCTGTAAACTATTTGAGGGATATGGGATATGGGGATGAAGAAATTACAAAATATGTCGATACAAACGCTTTTATACAAGGAGTAGTAGATGAGGGATATAGAGGGGAGAACCTAGCAGGTTATGACGGAGAGGAGCTAGAAGAAGACATTAATGGAACTTGGTATTACATTTACAGAATTAATTAATGAAACAAATTACTGACATAGAAAATATTATTAATCGTCTTACCGAAGAATCTCCAGATATGGTACCTGACCCTTCAGAAAATGAATTAACTGATTTTCAAAAGTTAATGGGTATTATTAAAGGGAAGTGGGATGCAGATGTTTTCGAAGATGATTATTATAAATATGGAGATACTGTAGTTTACGAGGTGGATCAGGAATTTATTTATGTTGATCTAGATAAATCTGGAAAATCAAACTACTCAGAGATGGCAGAATATTTTGATATGGAGGATTGGGATTTTGAGATAGTTAGAGATATGGTCCAAGATAATTATGACCCTTATTATTATGACCCATTTTCTTGTGATAGTGCAGAAGAGGAATGGAATGAAGGTTATGGGGCTTCAGCACTCGATGACGAAAACAAAAAATTACTTGCAAAGTATTTCAACCACGTCTCCCCAGAACTATCTAAAGAGATTAGTGAAGCGATAAGTAGGGACCCGAGTCAGGGTGGTGACGCTTGGAATCAGGTCGCAGGGAAAATGTTAAATAATATTATAGGACATAGATTGGTGGATCAAATATTAGATGACTATTGTGAAGCCATCAACCCAGCTATGGTAAATGCAACCGCTAAGGATGTTAGAAAAGCATGGGATAGTTTATTGAGTAAGAGAGGAGCGACTGATTGGTTTGATAATGACGACATCACGTCATTTACAATACCATTAAAGGAGATGATATATACCTATTATAAACAGAATAAACAGAAAAATGGAGACACTCTAGAAGAAATGATTAGTTATGTTATTGAGGATATAGGACAAGAGTTTGGTAATATGAATGAATGGTGGTGGGAGTCTGATTACTATCCAGAATTTCAGGAAAATTATAACAAAGAAGCTCAATATACCATTAATAGATATATTTCAACACTTGAGGATATGGAAGAGGACAACCCCCAAAAAATAGATAAGATTAAAGAGATAAACGATAAACTTACTAAGGCGGGGATTGAGATTGGAGAAAAAATTAAACCAAAGGGAGCTCCATATGATATTGAGATTATAGAACTGGATACGAAAGATATGAAATTAAGAGTTAATGTTAAACCTGATAGAGACCAATTCCCTAAGCAGAATTGGGGCACTTATAAAGTAATAAAGATGGATATTGATGAATTAATTAAGAAGATAAATAATCCTGAGCTAACATCAGATGATGAAGATCAAAAATACATGTCGATGACCTATAATGAACAAGTACAAAGATTAAACGAAAATAAATTAGCAGAGACAGAAAGAGATGTAGAGATAAATAAATTTATCAAATTCTGTAAGGACGAATTAGACATTAAGGAATTACCCCCAGTAACTCTAAGATATGATAAAGAAGGAGGAGCTGATCATTCTAATATAGACACAACCGCATACCAATCAAAAACCCAAGGAGTCCATGTGTATGTTAAAGATAGGGCGTTAGTTGATGTGCTCAGATCGTTGGCGCATGAACTTGTACATCACAACCAGCTAGAAAGAGACGAAGATTATTATTGGAAACATATCGAAGACAATCCAGGTATTCAATCAGGTACTGATCTAGAGGACGAAGCCAACGCAAGAGCAGGGTCACTTATTAAAGATTGGGGACTTGTACATGGTAACAAACAAATTTATGAGCAGTTTAACGAACTAGAGGATGAAACGGAGGATTTAGAAGAAGATTTGGAAAACTGGGCTTATGACGGAGAAAAGATAGGGCCTATTAAAGAGGGAGAAGAAGAAGAACCTTTAACAAAACAGGAAGTGTCAATACTAAATCAAATATCACGAAGATTTACCTTCCCAGAATTAAAACAGATAAGTGATACAGACGCAACACAAATCCCAAGAGAAATAACTACTAAATATAGTGCCTTTATTAAACTTTTTGGTATAAATGATACAAGCAAGGCTGAAGCTTGGGAGTATGGTAGAATATACGCAAAGTGGATTGTGGATAATTGGCAGGGTCATATAGGTAATGTGGAGAAACCAGACTTTAGTTCCTTCTTAACCAAAGATGCCATTAAAGCATATCCAGAGGAATTTGAGGTCGAAGGTAATGAAGATGTTTGGGAAATGCAATATAGACAAGGTAGTATTGGAATGTGGGGTTTTGATGAAGATTCGGTAGAGATTGCCGCCCATGACGCTTTCTGGGAATATGATGCAGATATGGAGACTGTTGATTGGGGAGATACCGATACTTCAAATTTTGAGATTGGAACGGTAACTCAAACTGGAAATGAACTTAGATTACAAGAACAGACTATAGATGTTAGTGAGATACCAGAAGAAGATTTAAGTCCAGAGTTAGAAGTGGGTGACAGAGTATACGCTTGGGATTTGAAAAGACCAGGACAGATGTTTGATACCAGTGATGAGGGACCTGATCAAGTTCTTGGAAATGTAGTTAGTATAGAAAAAGATGATATGTGGGATGAAGAAGGAGGATTTCCTGAACCTGATGTATCATATATATACTACGATATTGAGACAATGAAAGGTGAGAACGTGGCAATATATCCAAATGACAAATATATTAAAATACCAAAGAAGAAACTAAATGAAGAAGAGGAAATTGAAGATTTAGAAACACAAGCATTTAGATTCATTAGACCTATTAATATTGAAAAGGCATTATCACAGAAAGAAATACAGAAAGTATTGAAATCTCTAGGATTAAAATATGACATGTTTAGCAGTCTAGACATTAACTTAGAGGAAGATATGGCAGAAGACCTAAGAAATCAAATAAGGTTTGATAACTTCTATAAGAGAATGATGGCAGCTTCTGATATAAGAGGAGGTACATGGGAAGGATTGTTTGCTGGACTATTCGATGGTAAGGTTGTTGCTGGTAATACAGGGGTTGGTAAAGCAGATGTCACAACTTCTGAAGGAGGGTGGTCTCTTAAGTTTATTGGGAATAAAAACGAATCACCAACATTAGGAAGTTTGAAGACACAACTCCAACAAGTTAAAGAAGAAGGATTAGTACCAGAAGATGCTACAATATATGGAATATTTAGTACTCCCGATAGTCAAACAAGTTCCGAATTATTTGATGTAAAACATAAAATATTAGATAGTGCATTTCAAAATGTAGATTTTGTTGCGGTTGCTTATCCTATGCCACAACAGAATACAATAATAATGCATTTTACTGATATGGCTAGTCTAAAAGACTATATAATAGATTCTGAAAATCCTCCAGTTAATAAACCGAAATCAGGTCCAGAAGCTTTAGGAGAATTACGACTAAGCTCAAAAGGGTGGAAAATATTTCCTTTCCTACAAATTACATTCCCCGAGGCAACACCAGAAAAGTATGAAGAGTATCTTAAAAAATATCCTAGAGAAAAAGAGATAGAAGGAGTCTTTGGTAAGTATGGAGGAAAAATTCCACCTGAAGTTTTACAATACCTTAGGAAAAATCCTAAAAGTGTAATTAATAGATTACAGAATATTCCTGGTTACGATAAGTATTTTACAGAAGAATTCATTAGTAGTGCAGAGTATCTCACCCAAAATGCTAATGATAGAATAAAATCATTTAAGAATTTCTTAAATGAAAGGTGTGATATAAAAGAGATACCTAGGACGATGGGGTTCCAACCAAGAGAAGCTTGGGAAGACGGACTCCAAGATATATTCGGTAGATGTTGGTTCTACTCAACACCAAAAGGAATAGAGGGGGCGTTTGGTAATCTCGCAGATAAAACCTTTGAGTTATTTCCTCAAGAGGAATATCCTGAAATAAAGGAAAAAGTAGACGAAATATATAATACTTCACAAGAGTTGTATAATTACATTTTCCCACCAAAGGATGAAGAAGCCAACTACAGTCTTAGAAATATAGGACAAGAAGACGCCCCTCAGATACTTTATAATGATATAAAGGAATTAGTTGAGAAATCCGAAGAGGTAGAAACTATGTTATCGACAGCAACAGAACATGAACACCTAGATTATCTTGAAGGAATCCGTAATAGAGTAGAATTGATTAAAAATATTTTTACTAGTAGTGTGGGGTCACCACATAAAAGAAAACTCGGTTTCAGAAGTAACTAAGTCTTAAAAATATTTGGGTAATACAAAATAATTCCGTATCTTTGTATTATGAATACACAAAATCTAAAACATCTTAAAGAAGTACTATCAATCCCAACAAAAACTTGGAAGGAAGAACTTATGATACAATACCTTGTAGATTACTGTGAGGATAAAGGATTACAATATGAGACAGATCATAACGGTAGTGTCTATGTTACAAAAGGAAACGCCGATATGTTTCCCTGTGTTGTTGCACATATTGACACAGTACACGAACCAGTTGAAATGGTAGTTAACGAAGAGACACTACCAAACGCACAAGGAGAACTAAAACTATCACTTAAAGCATATGAAAAAGAGACAGGAATACCTACAGGTATTGGAGGAGATGATAAAGCAGGGGTTTTTATTTGTCTTAAGATGTTAGAACAGTTTGATAATATAAAGGCATTCTTTCCAGTAGCAGAGGAAACAGGGTGTCATGGATCAAGTGAAGCAGACGAAGACTTCTTCAAAGATGTGGGATATGCGATTCAATTCGATTCAACTGAGAATGATACAATGAGTTTGACACTGATGGGAGTTAAGTTATTTGAAGAAGATAGTGAGTTCTTCACTTCGGTAAAAGATATTATTTTAGAACATGGTTTGAAGAATTGGCACAACCATCCGTATACAGATACTATGAGACTAAAAGAAAAATTTGATTTTTCATGTTTGAATTTTGCTGCGGGTTATTATAATTATCATACTGCAGAAGAGTATGTGGTAGTAGAGGATGTACAAAATACTTGTAATATGGCGGTTAAAGTCATTGAAAAATTAGGAGAAAATAAGTATACTTATATACACAAGAAAGAATTAATAAAAGAATACACCTGGGACGATTATGATGAGGATGATTGGACTAATGATAGTGGGCACTCAGATGTGTTTTATTAAAGATATGGGGGTGACTGGAATTGATTGGCATCAGTCG
>Ga0209709_10004084_pt1 | contig 11890 bp, 11 predicted proteins | sample ArcticOcean_MG_C_2_FD_187435 | JGI IMG/M metagenome (GOLD analysis project Ga0209709, IMG submission 187435) | Marine microbial communities from western Arctic Ocean - ArcticOcean_MG_CB4_136 (SPAdes) (version 2) | ecosystem: Environmental > Aquatic > Marine > Oceanic | place: Arctic Ocean... | reverse complement strand
AAAAATAAATTAGTTTTTATTACAGAAACTAAAGATAGCACTTTGTTGAATATAGCAAAAAAACTTAAAGCTGAAATTATAGAACATAAAAATTTTATAGGTGGGCGTTATTCAGTTTTGTCAGAGACCGGAATGTTTCCAGCAGCTTTAATGGGTTTAAATATAAAAAAATTTAAAAATTTGAATAAACTTGTTAATAATAAAAACTTTACCACATCTTTAATTCAAAATGTGGCTAGCATTTATACTATAAACTCTGAGGGTTTAAAAAATTCAGTAATTCTAAATTATGATTCTGATTTAAAAGATCTATCTTTTTGGTATCAGCAATTAGTTTCAGAAAGTTTAGGAAAAAAAGGTAGAGGCATAACAACAATAATTGCTGAAGCTCCCAAAGATCACCATAGCACAATGCAACTTTATTTAGATGGACCAAGGGATAAATTCTTTACTTTTTTTAATTCAAATAACAAAAAAAATAGTTTTAAATTTTTAAAAAATAAAAAATTAAGATCTATAGTAAACGCACAATCAAAAGCAGTGGCAAATGTTTTTAAGATCAAACAAATTCCTTTCAGGCAAATTAGTTTTAATAAAAAAGATGAGGAAGAACTAGGTACAATTTTTACTTTTTTTGTTTTAGAAACATTACTTTTAGGAAGACTAATGAAGGTTAATCCTTTTAATCAGCCTGCCATTGAACAAATTAAAACCGAAACACGAAAAATTCTAACCTCATAGAGTACCAAAAATTATCTTAGATATTCCATAATTTCTTTCATCAATTATATGAAAATAACGAGGTATTTTGTCTGTGGTATTTTTATTTCTATGCAAAATTATAACACCATTTTTTTCTAGCAGTTTTTTCTGGGAAATTAATTCTATTAATATCTCTACATTTTTATCATTAAAAGGTGGGTCACAAAAAATAAGATTGAATTTTAAATTAATAGTATTTTTTCTTATTAATGACAATGCGTCGTTATGAATTATTTCTGTATTTTTATTTTGTTTTATTTTTTTAATATTTTTTTCTAAAATTTTTATTGCTTCTTTTTCCTTTTCAATAAATATAATTTTATTTGCGTTCCTTGATAAACATTCAAGACCAAAAGATCCTGTGCCTGAGTACAAATCTAAAATATTAGAACCTTCTATTTTAAATGACATTTTTTTTGAATGCGTTAAAAAATTAAAAATACTTTCTCGAACCATATCCTTAAGTGGTCTTATTTTTTTATCTTTTGGACCATAAAGATTTATAGATTTAAATTTTCCCGAAATGATCCTCATAATATTTATATTTATTTAGTATTAATTGCTCTCCAACCAATATCTTTTCTATAAAATCCTTCATCCCACTTTATTTTTTTAATATTTTTTAAAGACTTGTCTCGTGCCTTAATTAAATTATTTTCCAATATAGTAACATTTAGCACTCTTCCACCATTTGAATAAATTTTGTTATTTTTTATGTAAGTTCCAGAATGAAATATTTGGAAGTTTTTATCATTTTGTAAATTTTGCAGGTTTTTTAGTTCACTATTTTTTATATACGTAGATGGATAACCTCGAGCACACAAAACAATAGTAATACAATTTTTATTATCCCATTTAATTTTTAAGTTATTAAGCTGGTTTTTAGTTGAGTGGTCTATAATTTTTAACAAATCTGTTTTTAGTCTCATCATTATCACTTGACATTCTGGATCACCCATTCTTATGTTATATTCAATTAAGTAAGGTTCCCCTTTTTTAATCATCAAGCCTGCATATAAAAAGCCTTTATAAGCATGACCTAAATCTTTCATAGCTTTAATAGTAGGATCAATAATTCTTTTTTTTATTTTTTTTTCAAGGGTTTTAGTAAGCAAAGGCGACGGAGAGTAGGCGCCCATACCTCCGGTGTTAGGCCCGGTATCACCTTCCCCAACTTTTTTGTGATCTTGCGCAGAACCAAAAAAATAATATGATTTTTCATCTACTATTGAAAAATAGCTTAATTCTTCACCTTCTAAAAACTCTTCTAATAAGACTTTATTTGAAGATTTAAATTTTCCATCTAAAATATCTTTAGTTTTTTTTAAAGCCTCTTTTAGAGTAGCACAAATTGATACACCCTTTCCTGCGGCCAGACCATCAGCTTTTACAACTATTGGTAGTTTATTTTTTTTTATAAAATTTGAAGCGTTATTATAGCTATTAAAAATACCAAAATTTGCGGTAGGAATATTATTTTTTTTACATAGTTTTTTCATGAATGCTTTCGACCCTTCCAACTGAGATGCAAATTTATTAGGGCCGAATACCCTAATTTTTTTTTTGTGTAAGTAGTCAACTATTCCATCAACCAAAGGCTGCTCTGGACCAACAACCACTATATCAATTTTATTTTTCTTAATTATTTGATATATAGCTCTAAAGTTTGAAATATCTTCTTTTATATTTACTGCTATAGAGTGAGTGCCTGCATTTCCAGGGATGCAAATTAGTTTTTTTAATTTTTTGGATTGCCTCAATTTGTAGCAAATAGCATGCTCCCTACCACCACTTCCTATGACTGCTAAATTCATATAATATAGATATACTTATAATTAAATATACATGAACGAAAATAAAGCAAAACTTAAATTTAATTCAAGCAATTTTGAAATTCTTGAAGAGGGAGATTATGTGGTTTGTTCCGTTTCAGGAAAAAATATCCCTTTAAATCAGCTGACATATTGGAATGTTGAATTACAAGAAGCTTATTTTTCTCCAAAAGAAGCCCAACAAAGATATGAGGAGTTAAATAAAAAATGAGACTTTTGATAGTTTTATTTTTTTTATTTTTTACAACCTCAAGTTTTGCAGTTACTTTTGATGGCAAATTTATTCAAGGATCTTTTATTCTTGGTAAGACAGACCCAGACTCAGAAGTTTTCATTGATAAAAAAAAGATCAAAGTTTCAACAGATGGGTACTTTGTTTTTGGGCTAGGTAGAGATAGAAAAAATGACGTTATAATAACAGTAAATAATAAAAGGATTGTAAAAAAAGTTTTTAAAAGAGAATATAAAATTCAAAGAATAGATGGGCTTGAAAAAAAGAAAGTAACACCACCTGAAGAATTTTACGAAAGAATTAAAAGAGAAAATAAATGGATAGGAGAGGCTAGGGCCACTGACAGTGATTTAAATTTTTTTAAAAATAAATTCGTTGTACCTATAGAAAATGCAATCATTACAGGTGTTTATGGAAGTCAAAGAATTTTAAATGGCATACCTAAATGGCCTCATTATGGGTTAGATTTTGCCGCAGATGAGGGAACAAAAATTAAAGCTATGTTAGATGGTGTCGTGACCTTGGTAGAGCCTGATTTATTTTATACAGGGGGGACCTTAATATTTGATCATGGACATGGTGTTTCAACACTATACATGCACATGGAAAAAATTTTAGTTAAAAAAGGTCAAAAAGTTAAACAAGGAGATATTATTGGAACGGTAGGTTCAACTGGAAGATCTACAGGACCCCATCTAGATGTTAGACTCAATTGGTTTAATGTTCGGTTAGATCCAGCTACAGTTTTAGATATTAAAAAATAATATTATATAAAATCTTTACCAGCGCTTAAATACATACATTTTTCACAGCTTTTATTTATTTCAGGAACAGTTTCAGAATCTAAAGTTTGCTTCATCTCAATAATTTTTTTATCTATCCATGAAGTATTTGTTTGGTAGGGAACTAGAGTTGTAGTAAAGTTTAAAGCATCATCAAATTTCTTATAATTTTTATCACCATTGCAAACATAAAAGTAAGCGGTATCAGATACTTTAAAATTCATTCTTCTTAAAATATGTACATAAATATCCATTTGGATTTTGTAACCTTGATGATAAATATTGTTTAAATAACTTTTGGTTTCGACAGGAGTATTATTTGATTGTGCCTTATAATCAACAACTACTAACTCCTTTGTTTCTGGATCAAACCAAAGGTCATCAACACCACCATGAATTTCTATGTTGGTATTTGTATCTAAAAAAGAAATACCACCTCTCAAAGCATTTCTCCAATAATCTATCTGATCGTGCTGGAATGGTACAAGATTCAAATTATTTTTTTTTACAAATGTATGTGGTTTTTGTTTTTTTCTAAATTCATCAAACTCTTTTTTTAACAGTTCATCAACTGCTGAATTTAATGACCAACCAGGCATGCTTGGATCTTTTAATCCTTTGACTCTTTCAAGATAAAAACACCTTTTGCACTGTAAAAAATTATTAAATTTAGATCTGCTAATTTTAAAAATTGTATCTGATCCTTTTACATAAACACTTCCTTTACGAGTTCTGAGGGGCTTTATTTCTTTTATTTTTTCTTGATCTATTGTCTCGTTTTTTCTCTCTGCTATTCCAGGAATTTCGGCTTGACGTGGATTAAAATTTTTATTTTTAGGCATTATTATTTCCAGCGATTATGTGACCAAATCCATTGCGTTGGGTTTTCAATTACCATTTTTTCTAAAATTTTGTTAATTTTAAGTGTAATATTTCTTGTATCTTCAGCTTCGTTAATAGTCTTGTTGATTTTATATGGTTCATGAATGGTCATTTCAAATCGAACACCTTCTTTTCTTTTAAGAGAAATAGGCACCAATTTGCAATCATATTTTAAAGCAATTTGGGCTGGTACAGTAGTAGTGTGAGCAGGCTTATTAAAAAAAATTTCTCTGGGACCTTCACCAACACGTTGATCCACCATTAAAGCAATGCTATATCCATTTTTTATTTTAGTAATTATTTCACGCATACCCATCCGGCCTTTTGGGATTTGATTTGGGCAAATATATTTCATTCTTAGATATTCCATTAAAGGGTTTAAAAAAAAGTTATTTAATGGTCTGTAAATTGCAGCACATTTAATTCCAAATTTATCTAGCTCCATTGCCATCAGCTCAAAATTTGCAAAATGCCCTGAATAAAAAATTGCTGACTCATTATTTTTTTTAATTTCATCCAGGTGCTGCAGTCCATTAATTTTTATGTGATTAAAGTTAGTCGCATTAAGTTTAAATTGTTTTAGATAAACGTACTCCGCAAAAGTTCTTCCAATATTATTCCACATCCCACTTATAATTTTTGTTTCTTCTTTATTACCAATTTCTCCTAAACCATTTTTTATATTTTGCTTAGTAATTTTTTTTGATCTAAATAATGGGCCAAATAATCTCCCAATTACCCCACCTAAGTTTGATGCGTTTTTAAGACCTATTATTTTAAAAATACAAAACAAAGAAATTACACATATAAATTCAAAAAAATATTTGACCGTCTTCATAAAATTTTTTTTATTTCATTAATAAATTTATTTCTATCTGTAATATTAACTGCAATTTTTAAAAAACTAATTTTTTTCCTAAAATTTTCATTAATTCTCAAATAATCTTTCTCTGTAGTAAGTAATACTGAATTTCTCTCTTTTGCTTGATTAATTAAATTATTTAATTCTTTTTCACTATAATTGTAGTGATCAGGAAACTTAACACTTTTTATAACATCTATATTATTATTTTTTAATAAATTGAAAAAATTTTCTGGGCTACCAATTCCAGCAAATGCAATAATTTTTTTATTTCTAAATTCTGTAATATTTTGTGGCAAATATTCTGTATAAAAAATTTTTATTTTTTTATTATGATTTAAAATTACGTTTTCAATATCAATATTTTTATTACCATTAATGATAGCGCAATTAGCTCTTCGCAAGGCGGAGAGAGGTTCTCTTAGTGGACCGGCAGGAATCACCAAGCCATTGCCAACCCATTGCCCTTCATTAAAACATATAATGGATAAATTTTTATTTACTGATAAGTCTTGAAATCCATCATCGAGTATAGCTACATCCGCTTTATTTTTAATAGCCTCTCTAATTGCTTCAGCTCTTTTTTTGTTTTGGTATGTCGTTCCTGTTTTTTTTAATAGGTTCAGCTCATCCTGAAAAGAAGAATATTGCTTTCTGATAAATGCAGGATTTATACCTAAGTTTTTTAAGATTGAAAATATTTCAATACATAAGGGCGTTTTACCTGTCCCACCCAAGTAGATATTACCGACACATATTACAGGAATTGAAAAACTATAATTTTTTGTTAAAGAATAATTTAAAAAAATTAATAATTTAACTAACAAAGACATTGGAAAAAATAGAATAGATAAAAAGGAAATTGTATTTTTATCCCAAAAGTTTGGTTTAAAAAAATTCATCTTTAATTGTTTATATATATTTTTTTAACTCCATGATTACATTATTAAATATATTCTGACCATAATTCTCAATTTTTTTTATATTTTCCGTATTTTTTTGTTTATTTCTTATAAAGAGCTCAACTAGAGATAGATATAATTCATCAGAATTTTTTACCTCTTGAGCAATTCCAAGTGTTTTAAAATAATAATAAATTTCAGTAAAATTACTTACATTTGGGCCGTGTAAAATCTCACAACCTAATCTTGCTGGTTCAATAGGATTTTGCCCACTATCTACAGCTAAAGATTTAACTAAAGATTTGCCAACAAAAACATATTTTGAAATATTCAAAAATTTTAATGTTTCTCCATAAGAGTCTATTAAGAGTATATCTGTATTGTTATCAACTTGATCTAAATTACTAGATAATGCAGTTTTGAGATTGAGATTTAACAACCTCTTATTAATTTCTTTAACTCTGTCTATATGCCTGGGAATAATAATTGTTAAAATATTACTAAATTTTTTTTTTATTTCTAGGTGAGTTATAGCACATATTTTTTCTTCTGGCTCATGTGTGCTTGTTGCACACCAAACTTTTCTATTTTTAATTTTATTTAGAAAATCTAAATTTAATTTTTCGCTTGAGCTACTTTTTGAGTTAGAAAATTTAAGGTTACCATAATTTTTAATATTTTTAGCTCCTAGTATTCTGAGAAAATTTTCACTTTCTTTATTTGACGCTATACATAAATCAAATTTTTCAAATATTTTTTGTGCAAACTTTTTTATTAATCTCCATCTTTCAAAAGTTTTTTTGGTTATTCTTGCATTAAGCAAAACTAAAGGAATTTTTTTTTTACTAGTTTGTAAAATTAATGTTGGCCATATTTCTGAATCTATAAATATAGATAAATTTGGCTTCCAGTGATTTAAAAATTTATTTATTAGTATAGGTATATCTAAAGGTAAAAATTGATGAACTACTTTTTCGTTATTTTTAAATTTTTTTTCTAAGATTTTTCCTGAGCTTAAAGTTATTGAAGTTAAAAGAATTTTATTAATTTTTTTTTCTTCTATGCAATTATCAATTAATGGAAGCACGCTCATAGCCTCACCAACACTTGCTACGTGTAACCAAATTAAAAAACCATTACCCCTTGGTTTGTTTATTTTAGATAATTTTTCTTTAAATCTTACTAAATCTTCTTTTTTTCTAACTTTTCTAATATATAAATATATTGGTGAGAAGGGGTAAAAGAGGTATGTCAAAACTCTATACCAAAAATACATAAATTAATTAGCGCTTAATTGTTTGCTATACAGGTTTTTATAAATAGTAGAATCTTTAAGAAGTTGATTGTGGTTACCCGTTTCAACTATTTGCCCTTGTTCAAGTACTATAATTTTATCAGCTCTTATAATCGTTGATAATCTATGGGCAATAACTAGTGTTGTTCTATTTTTTGTGAGATTAATAATTGCATTCTGGACCTTTTCTTCTGAATCTGCATCTAAGGATGAAGTGGCTTCATCTAAAAGTATTATAGGAGAGGCTTTTAAGATTGCTCTTGCAATAGAGATTCTTTGCTTTTGGCCTCCAGATAATCTTATGCCATTTTCACCAATAATCGTTTGGTATGATTGAGGCATTTTTTCAATAAAATCTGTGGCCGCAGCATAATCACAAGCCTTTTTAATTTGCTCGTCAGAAGCATTTAAATTTGCATAAGCTATGTTTGCGTGAATAGTGTCATCAAATAAGATTATATCTTGGCTAACTAAAGATATATTTTTTCTTAAAGAAGATAGAGAAACATTACGTAGATTTTGGTCGTCAATATAAACTTCACCGATTTGAGGATCGTAAAATCTAGGAAGCAAATTAATAATTGTACTTTTTCCCGCTCCACTATGACCCACAAGTGCAGCAGTGCTTCCACCATTGATTTTAATATTTATATCTTTAATTGCACTGTCGGTAGTTTTTGGATAAATAAAGCTTATATTTTTAAATTCTATGTTTCCTTTGTCTATTTTTAAATGTGGAGCATTAGGTATTTCTTTAATATTAACTTCAGTGTCTATAACAGCAAAAACTCTTTCTGCGGCAGCTCCTCCTTGGTAAAATAGCATATTAATCGTAGCTAATGATCTGATTGGTTGATATGCCAGCATCATTGCAGTTAAAAAAGAAAAAAAACTACTAATCTCAATTTCGCCAGCAGTAACCATGATGCCAGTGTAATAAATAAACCCTGCAATCATTATACCTGTCAAAATTTCCATAATCGGAGTAGCTCTAATTATCACCGAAGCAATTTTAATTTGTTTTTGCATGTGGCTTTCTAATATTTTGTTTGATCTTCTGGTCTCAAATTTTTCTTGTTGGTAAATTTTTATCATTCTTGCCCCTTTAATCATTTCACTTAAAAATGAAGATAATTGCCCAGAAATCTCCGCACTCTCAGTTGTTACTTTTCCAAGTCTCTTTCCTAGAGATTTTGATAGTATTGCAGCTACGGGCATCATAATTAGTGCAAAACTTGCGAGCTTCCAATTTTGATAATACATCAAAGAAATTAGAACAATTAAAGTTAAAGTATCTTTCATTAAATTTAAGACTCCCGTACCTACCATGCTGGCTATAACACCCACATCATAAAGAAAGTGTGAAATATATTTTCCAGAATGTTTAGATTCTAAAGTATGTGTATCTGATCTAAGAACACTACCTGTCATATGTACAGAAAGTTTACGACAAACTTCTTGACTCACTTTAATTAATATAAGTCTAGAAAAATATAGAGATAAGCCTTTAGTCATAAAGGCCAAAACAATAGCTCCTGGTATTAAGAGCATCATAGTTTGATCTTGCTCAATAAAGATTTTTTTCACGGCTGGATCTAATAACCATGCGATGGCAGCGGTGCCACCAGCTACACCAAAAGACAAAATTAGAGCAAGCATTATTTTACCAAAATGTTCTTTCACATAGAATTTATATAGTCTTATTAGGATTAGTTTTAAGGTAGAAACAGTCATTATAAATTAAATGAAAAAATAAATATAAAGATAAAGAAACCTGTTAAATTATTCATTTTAAATGCAGCAAGACATGTTTGAGGTTTATTAACTTTAAAAATTTTTAGTTGATAAATCAGAGACAGAATAAATAAGGTTGATAATATTAAAAAATATTTATTAATTTCCATCATAAAGTATAATATTAGAAACATTAAAATTGACAAGCTATAGCAAGACCCCACAAAAGTTTTTGTATTATTCTTAAATTTAATAGAAGTTGATTTAACGCCAATAATTTCATCATCACGTATGTCTTGAATACCATAAATCGTGTCATAGCCCAGTGTCCAAAATATGGCTGCAATGTACAAAATTATTGGTTCGATAGATATAGAATTTGTCATTGAGGCCCAAGACATAACTATTCCCCAATTAAAAGTAAGTCCTAAGAAAAGTTGTGGCCAATAGGTAATTCTTTTCATAAAAGGGTAAGAGAATGCCAAAACCATTGATCCTAAACCAAGAATTATTGTTAATAAATTGAATTGTAATAATATTAAAAAAGCCATTAAACAAAGCGCGATTACATAAATTAAAGATTGCGGTACTGAAATTTCCCCGGATGCAATTGGTCTTTTTTTTGTTCGCTTAACTTTTTTATCAAGATCTCTATCAATAATATCATTAAAAATACATCCCGCACTTCTCATCAAAACAGAACCCAAAAAAAATAAAATTAAATTTTTTAAATATAAATTTGTTTCCAAATTAAAATTATAACCAAGAGTTAAACCCCATGCGCATGGCCAAAATAAAAGCATAAAACCAATTGGCTTATTCAATCTGGTAAGTTTGATGAAAATTTTTATTTGTTTCATTTGATATTTGTTTTGTGAATAACAAATGACAAACCGATAATCAATGTGATTCGCTTGTATATTGCTTAGATTAAGGAATTATAACTGCAGGTCCTGTAATTTTTCTAGATTCCAAATCTTTGTGAGCTTGAACAACATCATCTAATCTGTATTTTTTAAAAATTTCTATTTTAATTTTACCTAATTTTACTGCCTCGAATAGTTTATCTGCTCCGTCTTGTATTTCATCTCTTGTTCTTAAATAATGCCACATCGCCGGTCTTGTAAAATAGAGTCCTTTTGGTTGAATGCTTTTTTTTACATCAATATCCTCAAGAGATCCAGAGGCATTTCCAAAAGAAACCATCATGCCTCTTGTTTTTAAGCATTCGATTGATTTATGAAAAGTGTTTTTTCCAACACCATCGTAAACAACCGGAACACCTTTTTCTTTTGTAAATTCTAAAACTTTTTTTGCAAAATCATCTTTTGAATAATTTATTATGAAATCACACCCATTTTTTTTTGCTATATTTATTTTTTCATTTGACCCAACTGTTCCAATAACTTTACAACCTAAGCTTTTTGCCCATTGACAAAATATTTGACCCACACCTCCAGCGGCGGCATGAAATAATAAAGTTTCATTTGAGGAAACAGGATAAGTTTTAAAAAGCAAATAATAAGCTGTTAAACCTTTTGTCATTAGCGTTGCTGCAATCTCGCAGCTTATAAAATCTGGTATTTTTACTAAATTTTTTATTGGATAATTTCTTTCAGACGAATAAGCTCCAAGTGGTGCTCCAGCGTATGCAACTTTATCACCAACAGAAAAACCTTCTACTTTTGATCCCACTTCTTTTATTACACCAGCACCTTCTGCTCCTATGCCAGATGGTAACTCGATAGGATACAGGCCTGAACGATGGTATGTGTCTATAAAATTTAATCCTATAGCTTTATGTTCAATAGTTACTTCTTCTGGGGCTGGTTTTTCTAAACTAATTGTTTCTAATTTTAAAACTTCTGGCTCACCAGTTTTTTCAATTTTTATAATTCTTGTCATTTTTGTACAAAGTTTCCACTATGATAATCTTCAACTGCTTGAAGAATTTCCTGCTTAGTATTCATAACAAAAGGTCCACCTCTAGCTATAGGTTCACCAATTGGTTTACCAGATATTAATAAAAATTTTGCCTTAGAGATACCTTTAATTTTTAGTTTTTCACCTTTTGTAAGAAGTATTAAAGTAGAATTATTAACTTTGTCATGGCTTTCACTACCAATTTTTATTTCTCCCTCAATTAGATAAATAAAAGAATTATGTGTAGAAGGGAGATCAAAATTAAAGTCTTTATTTTTTTCAAGTTCAATATCAAAATATACTGGTTCAACATTATGATCTTTAACAGGACCTTCGGCATCACCAAATTTCCCAGCAATAGTTTTTATTTTTTTATCTGAATCTTTGTGAACCTGCATTTGTTTAGAGTTAATGTAGATGTATTCAGGTTTATTCATTTTTAGTTTTGCAGGCATATTTAACCATAATTGAAAACCATGAAGTTTGCCTTCAGTCATCGCAGGCATTTCAGAGTGAATTATACCGCCACCTGTTTTCATCCACTGGACATCACCTGCGGACATTCTTCCTTTTGCGCCTGTACTATCCTCATGTTCAAATTCTCCAGCAAGCATATAGGTTACAGTTTCAATTCCTCTATGCGGGTGAGGAGGGAAGCCTCCAATATAATCATCTTTATTTTCAG
>Ga0209709_10004081_pt1 | contig 11893 bp, 10 predicted proteins | sample ArcticOcean_MG_C_2_FD_187435 | JGI IMG/M metagenome (GOLD analysis project Ga0209709, IMG submission 187435) | Marine microbial communities from western Arctic Ocean - ArcticOcean_MG_CB4_136 (SPAdes) (version 2) | ecosystem: Environmental > Aquatic > Marine > Oceanic | place: Arctic Ocean... | reverse complement strand
TGTTCCAATACATAACCAGCATAAATTAAGTCATAGGTATTCTCTTTTTGTTTTAGATATTTGTATATGTCCTCTTTTTCAAATTTAATGGATAAATTTGATTTTAGTTTTAAATTTATTTTATCGACCCAATCAACAGAATAAATTTCTGAATCGGGAAATTTAATTCTTAAGTATAATAATTCAAGACCATCTCCTGAAGCTAAACTTAAAATTTTTTTTTTTTTAAAATTAATCTTTTCAAATTTCCAATTTAGCCTAAAATAAACTCTTTTAATAGACTCTTCATCTAAATCATTACTTAGATCAAATAATTTAATATAATCTTGAAATTTTTTAAAAGATAATTTTTCATCAATATTCTCCCAATCAATAATTTTTTTTTTATTTTGAGTTTCAATTTTATTAATCTCTAGATTTTTAGATTTAAGATAGTTAATAATATCTTGATTTATAGTTTGATCATTACAATTTAAGAAAGGTCTTGATTGAACCAATTCTTGGTACTTGCTATCGATATTTATTTTATATGAGTAAATTTTCATAATATTTCTTACAATTAAGTAAAATTAAACAATATTATATTTACCTAAAAAGTATATATTTTAGAAAAGTTAATAATGACAATCTTAAATCATACTCAAATTAATAATAATTCACTAATAAAAACAAAAGTTTGCATAATTGGAAGTGGGTTAAGTGCTCAAATAATAGCATCAAACTTAAGAGACGTTGAAATAACAATGATAGATAGTGGTAAAATTGATTATGACGAATCTATACAAGACTTAAATCATATTGAAGAAGCTGGACTTCCTTTTCGAAAAAATCACAAAAATAGAGTTAGACAACTTGGTGGTTCCGCAAACCTTTGGGCAAATCAATTGATGCACATAGGTAAAGATATAATAACTCCTAGAGATTGGGTAACTAAGGACTTTTCTTTTCCTTTTAACAAAGACGTTATGAATGTAAATTATAAAAAAGTTATTGAATTGGTGTATAAAAAATATTTTAATAATCTTGATTATCAAAATTTAGATATAAGTAATGATAAAGATCTAGTTTTAGAAAAAGAATTTATCGAAACTGGCATATTTAAATTTAATAATCACTTTTGGCCATCTAAAATAGAAAAATTTAATTCAAAATCTGATTTTACACAAAAAATTATAAATTTTAAGAATATTAAATTTTTAGAAAATTTTACTGCTACTGAAATGAAAATTAATAATGAAACACAAGAAATTGACAACATAAAAATACGATCAGGAAACAAAACAATCATTATTGAGTCAAATTATTTTATATTATCTTGTGGTGCATTAGAAAATGCAAGATTGTTATTAAATAATTCTAAATTTAGTAAAATTTTACAAAATCCAAATATAGGAAGATATTTTATGGATCATCCAAGAATTACTCTGGGTGAATTAATATTAAATAAAAAAATTCCTTTAAGTAATTTACTTGGTATAAAAAATATTAATTATGATTTTAGAAGAAGCATTAAATTATCCAGCAAATATCAGTCAGAGAAAAAAATACTTGATGGTTATGCTTTTCTAGACCCAAAATATGAACCTGAAGACTCAAATAATTTTGAAATTTTTTTAAATGAGATTAAAAAATTATTGAAGTTAAAGGGTATTCCAAATATTAATAAAATATTAATCAATTATAAGAAAAATTTTGAACAAATTTACCTTATGCTTGGACCACAAGTATCAAGCTCCAAATTAAACTTTATATTACAAAATTTTTTTAATAGGAAAAATTATTCTTTCTCATTCAATAAAATGAATATAAATTATCAATCAGAACAATGCCCTAATTACGAAAGCAAAGTTTATCTTAGTGAAAAAGAAGATTATTATAACCAGAACAAGATAATTGTGGATTGGAAACTAAAGGATATTGATTACAAAACCTATGATGAGTTCTCCTTAGCATTGAAAAATAAATTAAATATAAACTCTTTTATAAAATTTAATGAATATAAAGAAAGAAAAATTACAGACGCAAGCCATCACTCAGGAACAACAAGAATGTCTACAAATAGATTGGATGGTGTTGTTGATAAAAATTGTAAATTACATGATATAAAAAACCTATTTATTTCAGGAAATTCAGTTTTTAGAACTACAGGAGCTGCCAATCCTGGTCTCACGAATATGGCTATATCACTATATTTAGCAAAACATATAAGGTCCTTGATATGATTAAAGTTTTATTAACTCTAAAAATTATTTTACTAAAAATAATTAAACTTAATTTAGCTTTTCTTAAAAATCAAACGTCTGGTTATCCAGACTTTGTCGATAAATTTGAAAAAAATTTTGCAAAATTTATTGGTGTCGAATATGGTATAACATTTTGTAATGGAACCTCGTCAATTGAAGCTGCCTTATATGCTTTAAATTTTTCAAATAATGATGAAATTCTAGTAACATCAAGTAATTTTCATGCTAGCATTGGACCAATAAAGAATTTACACTACAAGCCTGTTTTTGTTGATATTGATAAAGATACGTTAACTATAGATTTAGCAGATCTAAAAAATAAAATTACCAGTAAATCAAAAGGTTTAATAATTGTTCATCCATGGGGTTATCCTTGTAACATGGAGCAAGTGTGTAAAATTGTTAAAGAGAATAATTTAAGATTAATTGAAGATTGCTCGCACGCACACGGAGCTATGTATAACAATAAAAAAATTGGAAGTTTCTCTGATATAAGCTGTTTTAGTCTTCAAGGAGCAAAATCAGTAAAAGCGGGTGAAGGTGGTATTGCATTAACAAATAATAGAGATTTTTTTCTAAGAATGTCTGCTTACGGTCACTTTAACAGACATGAAGCTGATTTAAATCAAAACAAGGACTTAAAAAAATTTTCTAAAACAGGTATTTCAAAAAAACTTAGAGCCCATCCACTTGGAGTAGCATTAGCTAACGTAGATTTAGAAAATTTAAATATCTTAAATAAATATAAAAACGAAATTTATAACAAAATTGATAAAATTTTAGTTAACTATGATTCAATAAATACCATGAAATTAAATAACAACGCAATAAGAGGTGGTTTTTTTGGTGGATATCCAGTTATTTTAAAAAATATTAATAAGATAGAAAAATATAAAGAAATTTTCAAAAAATATAAGATCAATTTAGACCCATATCATTGGTTGTTGCATCATAAAATGAACATCTTCGATAACGAAGAGGTAGAACTGCCAATCTCAGAAGATATCATAAATAAATTTTATTTAATAAGAATGCCTTTTTTTTTAGATTTTAATTATAAAAATTTGAAAAAATGTTTAAATGAATGTGAGGAAATATAAAATTAATTAGTGTTATTTTTTTTAAAAATTAAACAAAAATTATTCATTTGCAGTGTTTTAGGTAAAAAAGTAAGCATAATCTTGTAAATAATTCTTTTTATTAAGCTTCTTGGTTGGTTAACATAAAACATTGTATCTAAAAGATGAAATTTGCTTTTTTTAATATTTTTTTCTAACAAGGCACTTGCAACCTTATACTGAATAAACCATTGGTGTTTGTGACCAGGTTTAGTGTTTATCATTTCTAACCCATGAGTCATAATTCCTTTTCCTAATAAAAATCTTATTCTACTCATAATATAGTCTTCATTAGGTAGTCCAACTAATACATATTTATTAGATTTTTTAAGAGCAATATTGAATAATTTTAAAAAACTATCTGTGTGTTCAAGTACATCCATCAAGACAACACATTCATATTTTTTATTTGTCTTATCTAGATAATTTTCTGTTTGGATAGCATTTTTAAAATATTTAATTTTTTTATGTCGTTTTTTTTTGTAAATACCAGCATCAGCGTCAACACCTAGATATTCAGTATTTTTATTTAATAATTTCATTACGACACCCCCACCACATCCAATATCTAGAATACTTTTAATATCTTTGTTTTCTCTTAAAAAATATTTTAAAAAACTATATCCACAAGATGATGGTCCTTTTGAGTAAACTGTATTATTAACTAAATATGTATTATCTAAATTTTTCATAGAACTTAATTACCTTATAAAATTATTGATTTGTAATCAAATTATGTGTGAATTTTGCTAACTTTTTATTACCAATACCAGTTAAATGCATATCATCTATTATATAATCTTTATATTCGAGTACATTATCAGGATAAAAAATATTTTCATAATTTTTTAAAATTTCTTTTACAATTTTTGATTTTCCATATTCTTTCTGAATATTAAATCTAAAAATTTCTGAATATTTTTTTTTTGCTTCTGCAAACAAAAATTGATCATTTGGTACTATCATAATTGTACACTCAATTTTATTTTTTTGACACAAGTTGTTAATATAATTCAAATGTTTAAAAGTAATTTTTTTTTGTTTATCAAAATTTTTATCTTGACCAAAATTTTCTTTAAAATAATTAGGATTTCTTAAAGCTAATTTATAAAAATTTATATTCAATATATCAGCAGAAAATAATTTCTTATATTTTTTTGGTGTATTGATCATTCTTTGAAGTGCATCATCAAAAGGAACTTCTAAGTATTTATATTTTTTGTTGGAATAAATTTCTTTTACAAATTCTTCATCAATTTTATTTTTTAATAAATATTTTTTTACACCTTCTCTATAAATTATATTAAATGCATAATATGATTTAACAAATCTCATTATAATTGATAGTTCACGATCAATTTTATTTTTTAAATTATATTTTATGTCTTCAATATTTTGATATCTAAAATCAGCAAAATCATTGCTTTCTGATAAATAAAAAATTGCTTTATTAAATTGTAGATCACTCTCTAACGTGTATAAAAATCTATCAATATAGTGAGTTGTATCTGTTCCTGACAAACTTAAGTTACACATATAGTTATTGGTAAAATTTTTTTGTAATTGATAAACTAAATTGGATGAATTTTCTCCATGGTATTCAACGTGTGAATCTCCAAAAACTGTAACTACTTTTAATGATTTATTTTTACAACTATTGATCTTATCTTCAATTTTATTATCTATTTGCCAACCATATGATGGAAATTTTTTTGTATTTATTGAAGCATATATTTCTAAAAAAATTATTATAAATAAAAAAGTTAAAAATAAAAAAATTAAAAAATTAGTAATTTTTTTAAAAAATAGCATAAATGAAAGGTGCTACTGCTGTTCCTTCGGTAACCACAACAAAAACACTAACAAATAATAAAGCAATCATTATTGGTACTAGCCAAAATTTTTTTCTAACTAACAAAAATTTAATAAATTCTTTTAAAAAGTTCATGCTATGAATAAATATGCTTTAAAGTAACCTCTCTATTATGCTTTATACTAAATTTCCAAAGATATGCATCTAAATAAAAATGTAATATTTGTCCAGTTATAGGAATAACCAATAAAGATTTAAATAACTCGTTTGAATTACTTGATCCTGCAGATAACAAGGCCATAAATGTTCCATAAATTATTATAATCAATAAAAAATTATAATTTTTAATTCCAAAAAAATTAAACTTGCTATTTAATGAGGGTGTATTTTCTAATTTTCTTTTAACTAAAACTTTGTAAGTTAAAGCTAAATATTGAGTATAGTGCATAGTTACACCCATAACTATTGCATGTATAGGCTTGTCTACAAAACAAATTGGCAAAAAAATTATAACTCCAGTAATTAAAGTAAATAAATTTCCTAAATTTTTAAACATTAAATAGTAAATACTAAATGTAATTACTAATGACAGTAAAATTAAAAAATTTGTAATAAAAATATTTCCTTCATTTATTATTGGAACATAAAATCTAAAAATTCCAATTATGAAAAATAAAAAATTAAAAATATAAATAATATATTCTTGATACTTAATTTCATTTTCGTTGTTTTTGTATAATTTACAAATACCTACGCTTTGCCTTGTTACGTGGAAAATATTTAAAGCAAAAAAAATGAATAAGAAAATATAATTCATATAAAAAAAACCTAAAAAACAAAAAATAACTAATAATATGGGGCCATATATATATTGAATTTGATTATTTTTTATTAAACTAAGGTTTGATTTATTTAAAAAAAAGGGCCATGTAGCACCAAAATGTGGCTCAGCTAAAAGTAGCAATGTAGCAAAAATTAAAATATTTTCGTATTGTGGAAATGAATATAAAACCATTCCATAAATTAAAGGAAAAATAATTGGAAATTTAATTAAAATTAAATCTAAATTTTTATTTATTATATATTTTTGTGTACGCATAAATTTTAAAACTAGCTTATTTTTTTTCCAATAAAAATAAATATTGCTCCCTCAGATCCATGACGTGTAAAAATCATAAAAATTTGTTGTAAAATCCTTTCAAAAAATGTTCCTTTTGGACTTTTTTCAAAAAGATTATTTTTATATATTTCGGACATAGAGCAAAATGGAATCGAATTTATAAATTCGATTTTGTTAACCTCAAACCATTTTAAAACTTCATCAAATGTATGTGTATACTCAACGGGATGAGTGTATTGGTCTTTAATCCATGCATTTATTTTGTCTTGAGAGTCATCTGGTATAGATCTTAATACTGGATCAAATTTCATAACTACTTTTTTTCCAAAAAATTTATAAATATATTTTCTTACTTTAGTTCTCAATCTTCCAATTTTATTATACAGACCTAATATTATGTAACCATCTTTTTTCAAACATGGGATTATGCTTCTAAAAGCCTCATAAGGATCTTTTGTATGATGTAAAACGCCATTGCACCAAATATAATCAAATACTTCATTATTAAAATTTTTATCAAATATATCTCCTCTTACAAATTCAATGTTGTTTATTTCATTTTTATTAGCAAAATCTTTTCCGAGTTTTAAAGAATGAAAAGAGCCATCAAAAGCGAAGACTTTATTATTTGTTCCAATTGCTAAATAGTTTGCTACTTGACAAGTTCCTGAGCCTATTTCAATTATAGATTTATTATAACCTATAAATTTTTTAAATTCTTTTAATAAAGTATTTTGATCTCCAATTTTTAGAATTGTTTGTTTATTATCTTCTAACTTATAATTTGGGAATGGGTCTTCCTCATAAAATCTTCCAACCTTAGAGGTAACCGAATCTGATATATTAAAGTCTTTTACACCTTCTCTATAACTATATTTTTTTATAAAATATTCCATAATGTTACAGTTACCATGATTATATCTTATTCATTAAAAATCAATTAATTGATAAAAAAAACATATTATACATATATAATTGATTCAAAAATCATGAACATTATCATCAAATTAATCAAACTTATAAAAAATAAAACATGGCGTAAAGGTCTATTTAAGAACATAGCTGCGAATATAGAATTAGAAAACCTAATAAAGGGTTTAGATGTAAAAATTATCATAGATATTGGATCAAATAAAGGTCAATTTATTTTATTAACAGAAAAACTTCTGAATTGTAAAAAAATTTATTCATTCGAACCAATTAAAGAATTAATAGAAAAACAAAAAAAATTTTTTTCTTATAGAGATAATATTAATTTTTATAATTTTGCTTTAGGTCAAAAAACTGAAAAAAAAAAATTCTTTTTAACTAAAAGAAAAGATAGCTCTTCATTTTTGAAAATAAATGAAAATATCAATAATGCTGATTATTTAATTGAAAATGAAATCAATGTTAATATTCATTGTTTAGATAATATAATTAATAATCAAGACCTGTCTGATACCACTTTGGTAAAAATTGATGTTCAGGGATATGAATTAGAGGTTCTGAAAGGAAGTTTAAGAATATTAAAAAAAATTAAATTTATTTTAATTGAAGTATCAGAAAATGAAATATACAAAAATCAAGCCTTATCAAGTGATATAATTAATTTTCTAAAGCAAAAAAATTTTTCGATACTTAGAGAAAATAAATCAACTAAAATTAAAAAAACAAATTTAATTCAAAAAGATATATTATTAATTAATGATTCAATTTAATAGAAAAAATTAATATTAACAACATAATGAATAATTTTTTTATATTATCCAAAAATCAAATTAATAGAATAAAAAAAAATTTATTAGCTAAAATAACATCTGAGTCATCTCAAGTCGTCACTCAAGTCTTATATCCACCATTAATGATTTTATTTTGGGGTTTAGAGCAATTTGGAATTTGGCTTTTTTTGATTTCATTAACATCAATGTTTTCAATGTTAAATTTTAACTTTACTAGTGCTTCTCTTCAAGAAATGTCGATTTATAATAATCAAAAAAAATATAATAAAGTTAATGAAATTTTTCAAAATACCTTAGGATTGATAATTATTAATTTATTAATATTAAGTTTAATAATTTTTATATATTTGTTTTTTTTTGAAATAAATTTTTTGATAATTGAGGGTTTAAATTTAAATGATGTTAAAATAATTTTCTTTTTAATTATATTAAGTGTGTACATAGATGTTTTTAATAGTTTGCTAAATATTGGAATTTGGTATCAAGGAAAACAATATATATCTGTAAATATATTGACTATAATTGAGATTATTTCAAAATTATCAATTGTATTAGCTGGTTATTTTTTTGAAAATTTAATTTACGCATCTATTATCTTGGTAATATTTTCATTAACAAAAACGATTGTTTTTTATTATTATTTTAATTTATTTAATAGTTTCTTAAAATTTTCATTAACAGAATTATCAAAGAAAAAATCCTTGAGATTGTTTAAACTATCTATTGGCCACTTCACAGATTTATTAGCTAATACAATAAGAAACTCAGGTCTAATTGTTTTAATTGGATTTTTTTTTAATGCAAATTTAGTTGCATTTATATCAACTGCTAAAACATTATTTTATTTTTTTCCGTTAAGATTTTTCAATATATTGGATAGTATTAGTCTTTTTGAATATGCCAAAGGATTTGCCTCTAAAAATATTTCAAAACTAAAAAATAATCAAAAAAGACATATTTTACTTGTATTAATAGCGGGCATATCTTTTATTTTAACTTCTGTTTTAGTTGGTCCGTATTTGTATAATATATGGCTTTCGGGAAGGTTTAATATCACTTCAATAATATTAATATTAATTATTTTTGATGTTTTTTTAATTGTATTAAGAGACTCATTTATAATTATTTTAAGATCAACTAATAATATGTTTCATATAGGGTTATTTGAATTTATTTTATCTTTAATAATGATTATGAGTTGTTACTATTTTCTAACATTAGGAAAAAATATTGAAACATGTTTAATGATTATATTAATAGGATCTTCAATCAGTCTATTTTTTTCTATTAATACAGTTCGTTTATTTTATAAAAATAAATCTCAAATTAGTAAATGAAAAAGAAAAATTACACCATACTTACATCTGGCAAATTTCATTATTTTGAAATTGCAAAAATTCTTTACGAAAGAAAACAATTATCAAAAATAGTGTCTGGTTATCCATGGATTAAACTAAAAAATGATACTATTCCTAAAAAATTTATAGATAGTTCAGGTTATTTCCAAATAATGACTCATTTTTTACACAAAATACCAAAAGTAAATTTAGATAAATTGATTGATTCTATTGATTATTTAAATAAACAAAAAATTGATTACAGGGGATCAAAATACTTAGATATCACAGATGTTTTAATTTCTTCTGCTCAATCAGGAGTAAATACTGGAAAGAAAATCAAAGAAAAAAGTAAAATTTATATTTGTGATCAGTGTTCTGCAAATATTTTTTTTGAGGATAATTTAGTAAATGATGAATTTAAATCATTAAATATATCTAGAGAAAAAGAATTTCATCAAGGTATGAAAGATAGAGCCCTAGAAGAGTATAATAATTCGAATTATATTATGGTTCCATCTAATTATGTAAAAAAAACTTTTGATAAAAAGTATCATTCAAAAATATTTGTTAATAATTTTGGAATTGATACTAAAAAATTTTATCCGTTACCTAAAGAAAATCTAAATAATGAGTTTTTTAATATAGTTTATATAGGTGCAATTAGTATTCGAAAAGGGGTTCATTATCTAATTGATGCTTTTAATAAACTAAAATACTCAAAAAAAAAACTTCATCTTATAGGCTCACATATTAAAGCTGATATAGATTTTTTTAAAAGAAAGTTAAATCAAGAAAATATTATTAACTATGGCCATGTACCAAATATTCAACTTAATAGTATATTAAATAAATGTGATGTTTTTGCTACAGCTACATTGTCTGAAGGATTTGCAATGGTTATCAATCAGGCTATAGCAAGTGGATGTCCTGTGATCGTCACAGAAAATTCTGGTGCAAAGGAATATGTTGAACAAAACAATTGTGGTTTTGTGGTTCCTATTCGTAATTCACAAATTATATCTGATAAATTAACCTTATTACTAGATGATAAGAATTTATTAAAAAAATTTTCAATAAATTCAAAAAACTCAGGAAATTTAAACACATGGAATAAGTATGTGGATAAACTTGATACTTTTTTAGATATTTAACTTTGAATGACCAAAAATTTTAAATAAGTCTTTTATTATGTAAGTCTAATTTATTTTTTCGTTAAAAATATAATTATAACATTTATATAATAAAAAATATAAGATTATTGTTTGAGGAACATTTCTTACAGTTAATGAAATTAATTTTGATATCTCGCTGGAAGTAAATATATTTAATGCACCACCAAATGTTGCATAAAATAAAAAAAATACTATTGGGCTTATAATTTTATTTTTTTGGTGATAAAAAGAATCAAAAACAAAGAAAACAAAAATTGATAATAAAAATAAATAAATTGGCCATAATATTTTATAATAATACATCATGGCAAATGGGAATGATCCGATATTTAACCTACCGACAGAATATTGATCATAAGCACGATAAATAAAGCTACCCATACTAACGCTTAAATAATCTGTTTTTATAAAATCTTTATTAAAAATATTGATTATTGGTTGAGGTATAATTGAAATAATTTTATTAAATTCATGTTTTTTTATTTCATTCATTTTACTAGGTGAAATATTACCTAAAACATAATTAATATTATCATTAACTAGCAAAATGTTAAATCTATTCAATATACTATTATCATAATATTCTTCACTTTGAAAAAAATCAGACAATTCGTAAATTTCCTTAACGTCAGATTTGGTTTGTTCGTAATTCATAATTCTATTTATTGTGGTGGTAAAATTCTTTATTGGTGATTGTAGAGTATTTTTTGATCTATCTAGTAAATATGCTTTAGAAATTGTATCAAGAACTGTCATAATTGGTAATGAAACTAAAAGAATTATCACCATCTTAAATAAAAAAGATTTGTTAATTTTAATATATTCTTTCTGAACATAAATCAAAAATACAAAAAAGATAAATAAACCCAGGTCAAATAATAACGATCTGCTCCCTGTTGACATAGAAAGAAATAAAATTGTTATAAAAAAAATTACATATATAAAATTATAATTTTTTTTATCATCTAAATTATAAAGTTTTTTTGAAAATAATATTAAGAAAGGTGCGTATATAAAATATGTAATTCCAATTGTAATATCTCTAAATAATGATGGGTATTGATTTAATGTTTGTTCACCAATAGCCGTATTAAGATCATAGTAAAAAAGTTTTAAAATAATTGCAATAGATCCAATAAAAATTAAAAATTTATTACTTGGTATAGTTATTAAATTATTTTTAAAAAAAAAATTAGATAAATTATTTCTAATTTCATTAATAACATTTAATTTTTTATATAAATAATGTGAAATAATTATTACAAAATGAAATATTATTAAAAATACAATTGTATTTAGTGGTAAATTTAATTTGTCAGTAATTAATGATGTAGTTATTGTCTTAAAATATAAAACACCTCCTATA
>Ga0209709_10004078_pt1 | contig 11898 bp, 11 predicted proteins | sample ArcticOcean_MG_C_2_FD_187435 | JGI IMG/M metagenome (GOLD analysis project Ga0209709, IMG submission 187435) | Marine microbial communities from western Arctic Ocean - ArcticOcean_MG_CB4_136 (SPAdes) (version 2) | ecosystem: Environmental > Aquatic > Marine > Oceanic | place: Arctic Ocean... | reverse complement strand
ATATTTTTTTGATCTTTAAAAAACTCAACACTGAATAAAGGTGGATTGTTTTTATTAGTTATAAATTTTTCCTTTGGCAAAAGACTTTTATATTCTAATGGGTGTAAATTAATTAAAAATTTGAATCTTTTTAAATCTCCGTATTTTTCATTTATTGGAAATCGTGGTAGTTCATATTTATTTTTGTTTATGTCTATCACGCCTGAGTGTTGTCCAAATGAAAACTTAAAATTTTCTGAAATAATTTGTTTTATATAATTACTATATTCGCCGAAGGGATATGAAAAAAAGATTGGATTATATCCAAGTTTATTAATAAAAATTTTATTAGCTATTTTAATATCATTTATAAATTCTTGTTTTTTTAGATTAACCAAATAATCATGAGAATGTGAGTGATTACCAATATATACATTTGGATTTTTTTCTATGTTTTTTATTTGCTCCCAATTCATATATCCATTTTTACCTACAGCCTCTGTAGAAACAAAGAGAATAAAAGGAATTTTATTATTCTTTAAATATGGCCAGGCAGTATTATAAAATGATGAAAAAGCATCATCTATCGTTATTAGAATTTTCTTTTCATTTTTTGGTAGAGCAAAGCTTTTTTCTAAATTTCCTGGATTAAAAAAACTATAATTTAAATCTTTAATTATTTGAATTTGTTTTTTGAAAACATCCATTTGTATATTAGTTGATGGGTATTTATCTTCATCAAACCTATGATACATCAATGCAAGAATGCCCATATCATTAGAATAATATTTGATATTATTATCATCTGCTTTAGAGTCAGTAATAAATATTATTATTATGAATAGCTTAATTATAGATGCAGCAAATGATAAAATTTTTTTAACACACATAGTTAATAAAAATATTTATACTTGTAGTCACGAAAATAGTAAAATTAATTTTGAAAAATTGACTATATTAATTACTGATTTTTTAAAAAATAATATGAGTACATTTGATGAAATAAAGGCTATTTATGTAAATAGAGGACCTGGAAGTTTTGCAGGCATAAGAAATTCGCTTTCAATTACCAAAGCATTATTTTTGACAAAAAAAATAGATTATTACTGTTTCAGTTTCTTAGATTTTGATGATTTGAATAAAATTAAATATGAAGATATTCCATATTTATGTGATAAATTCAAAATTAAAAAGAATTTGATTAATCCTACTTATTTAAGTTAAAATTAAAAATGTCAGAAAATATTGAACAAAAATGTTTAGCAAAAGGTGTTAAGCTTACTGATCAAAGAAAAATTATAGCTAAAGTAATGTCAGATTCTAATGATCACCCTGATGTCGATGAGCTCTATAATAGAGTTACAAAAATTGATTCAAAAATAAGTATTGCAACAGTTTATAGAACTGTGAAATTATTTGAAGAATCTGGAATTTTAACAAAACACGAATTTAAAGGTGGCAAAGCAAGATATGAGGAACTTAACGAAGGCCATCATGACCATTTAATAGATGTTAAGTCAGGAGAGATAATAGAATTTGTAGACGAGGAAATTGAAAAGTTACAACAAAAAGTTGCTGACAAATATGGTTACCGCTTAGTAGATCACAAATTAGAATTGTATGGAGTTAAGAAAAAAACTTAGCAAAATGTCAAAAAAAATATTTATTAAAACATTTGGGTGCCAAATGAATGAATATGATTCAAATCGTATTTTTGATTCAGTTAAAAAAATTGGTTTTGAAAAAACAGAAAATTATGAAGATGCAAACTGTTATCTTTTAAATACTTGCCACATAAGAGATAAAGCAAAAGAAAAAGTTTACCACGAAATAGGTAGAGTAAAAAAAATCTTTAGATCTAAAAAAAAGCCAATTGTTATTGTGGCAGGTTGTGTTGCACAAGCGGAAAACCAAGAAATGTTAAAACGAGAACCCTACATAGACATAGTAATTGGACCTCAAGCCTACCATAAAATTAATGATACTATTTTAAATTACTCTATTAATAAAAAAAAAAAAGAAGAAACAGAATTTGACACTATTTCAAAGTTTAATTATTTGAGTAAAATTAAAAATAAAAAAAGCAATGTCTCTTCATTTTTAACAATTCAAGAAGGATGTGATAAGTTTTGTCACTTTTGTGTTGTGCCTTATACAAGAGGTCCAGAATATTCTAGGCCATTTAATCAAATTATTGATGAGGTAAAAGAGTTAATCCAAAACGGTGCTAAGGAAATAATCCTTTTGGGACAAAATGTTAATGCATATAGTTATAAAAAAGATAATAAGGAATTTAAACTATCAGACCTAATAATTGAATTAGAAAATTTTTCAGAACTATTGAGAATCAGGTACACGACCTCTCATCCAAAAGATATGACTGAAGACTTAATAGAAGTTTATAAGAAAAGTAAAAAATTAATGCCACTTGTTCACTTACCAGTACAGAGTGGATCTAATAAAATTCTACAATTGATGAATCGAAAACACACCATTGAAGAATACGTAAAAATTTATGCAAAATTGAAAAAAATAAACTCTAATATAGAATTTTCCAGCGATTTTATTATTGGTTATCCCCAAGAATTAGAAGAGGATTTTAAAGATACATTAAAATTAATTAAAGATATAAAATTTATAAACTCATATTCATTTATTTTTAGCCCAAGACCAGGGACTGTAGCGGCTGATTTATATTTAGTTGATAAAAATAAATCACAAAAAAGGTTAGAAATTGTTCAAAAAGAACTATTTAAAAATCAAATTAATAAAAATAAATTATCAGAAAAAAAAGTTGTAAGTGTTTTGGTTGAAAATCAAATGAAAGATAAGACAAAACTATTTGGTAGAACAGAACATATGACCCCAGTAATATTTGATGGTAATATTGAAAATATCGGAAAAATTGTTCAAGTAGAAATAAGCAGTAGTACTAAAACTAGTTTATTTGGAAAAATAAAAGAAAAATATAATCAAAAGGTAGCTTAATCATTGAATAATCAACAATCAAAAAAAATTAATTCCACTTTAAAATTTGTGTATTCAGACAACAACTCATTAAGTGTAATTTTTCATGATAATGATTTATTAATGGGTGTCGTTGGTGAGTTTAATAAAAATTTAAAAGAACTAGAAAAAATTACAAAAACCCATTTATATTCTAGGGGAAATTCCATCTTAATAAAATCAAGCCCAGAAAAAAATGAAATTACAAAAAATGCAATTGAGTTTTTGTCTAATCAATTTATTAACAATGGTATTATAGAAGGAAAGGATATAATTTCCTCTGTAGATAAATTTATGATTGAAGAGAAAGTTAAAAATAAGAATAAAGATATTTCAGATATTATCAAGACACCAAAAAAATTTGTTATTCCCAGATCTGAAAAACAAAAAGAATATGTTAGAGCATTAAGACAAAGTGATATTGTTATTTCGGCAGGTCCAGCTGGAACTGGAAAAACGTTTTTGGCAGTAGCTGTTGGCCTTACAATGCTACTAGATAAAAAAATAGAAAGAATTATTTTATCAAGACCAGCAGTTGAGGCTGGGGAGAGACTGGGCTTCTTACCAGGCGACATGAAAGAAAAAGTAGACCCATATTTAAGACCACTATATGACTCACTTTACGATCTTTTTGATTTTGAAAAAATCCAAAAGATGATTGAGATTGGTGATATTGAGATTGCACCCTTAGCTTTTATGAGGGGAAGAACTTTGAAGAATTCTTTTGCCATATTAGATGAAGCTCAAAATGCAACGGATACGCAGATAAAAATGTTTTTAACTCGAATAGGAGAAAATTCAAAAATAGTAATTAATGGAGATCCATCTCAAATTGATTTACCAAATAAAAATATGTCTGGACTAAGTAGATCTAAAAAATTATTAGGACATTTAGATGAGATTTCTGTTATAGATTTTGATCACTCTGATGTGGTTAGACACCCCTTAGTATCAAAGATTGTAAAGGCTTATTCAGACAAAGATAATGATTAGCATTCATGTTTTTTCAGATAATAGTTTTTGGAATAAAAGAATAAAAAAAAAAGATATTTTTTTTAATACATTAATAAAGTTTTTCCCAAGAAAATATGTTTTTGTTAAAAAAAAAATTAGTTTAACAGTTTTATTATCTCAGAACAAAGGTATTAAAAAATTAAATAAGAAATTTAGAAATAAAAATAAAGCTACAGATATTCTGTCTTTTCCTGCTGAAAAAAAATTTAATATAAAAAAAAATCCTTATTTAGGAGATATAATTATTAGCTATGATTTTATAAATAAACCAAAATTGTTAACTAATTTAGAATTTAAAAAAAAGTTAATAAAAATTTTCATCCATGGTTTTCTTCATCTTTTTGGTTACAATCACGTAAAATTAAAAGATTTTAAAAAAATGCTTAAAGAAGAAGAAAAAATTTATAAATTTATTAATTTAAAAATTAAAAAACTTGCTTAAAAAAAATTATTTTAATTTTATATACCTTATTTTTTTAGGGGCTATTAGCGCTTTTAGTCTACCACCATATAATTTTTTTATAATTAATTTTGTAACATTTACTTTATTTTTTATTTTTATTTTTAATAAAAAAAAAACCTTTTCTAGCAATAAATATTTTTTTAAGTATGGATGGTGTTTTGGTTTTGGATATTTTCTATGTGGATTATATTGGATATCAATTTCATTAACTTTTGATGAAACATTTAAATTTTTAATACCATTTTCTATAATTTTAATGCCCACTTTTCTTGCATTATTTTATGGTTTAATTACATACCTATTCTCAATTTTTTACTCAAAGAAAGTAGTTGTTTCATTTTTAATATTTTCAACTTTATTTGGAATAATTGAAATGTTTAGAGGCTTCATTTTTACTGGTTTTCCTTGGAATTTAATTGCATTTAGCTTTTCAAAAACTATAAATTTTATACAAATATTATCAATTATTGGAACATATTCTTTTAATTTAATATGCATCTCCCTTTTCGCCTGTCCAGCTATATTTATTTTAAAAAGATCTAAAAGTGAAATTTTGGCATTTTCTCTTTTTATAATTATTGCCATTAGTTTTTTAACTTTTGGAATAATAAAAAATAATCAGTTTAATTTAATAGAAAAAGTAAAACATAATTATTTGATAAGAGTAGTTTCTCCAAACATTAGTCTAGATAGGTTTTATTCAAACCAAGATGAATTAAAAATAATCAACGAACTTATATCTTTAAGTAATCCTGAAAAAAATCAACCCACTGTTTTTTTATGGCCTGAAGGAATTATTCCTGACACTTATTTGAGTGATATGAAAATTTACCAAAGTTTATTCTCAGATAATTTTAGCTCTGATCATATAATAATTATGGGTATAAATAATTTAGAAACTAAAAATAATAAAAAACTATACTTTAATTCATTAGCTGTATTTGATAATCAATTAAATTTACTTAAATCATATAATAAGGTTAATTTAGTTCCATTTGGCGAATTTGTACCATTTGAAAGTGTTTTAGGACTTATGGGACTTAAAACGATTACAAATCATTATCAATCATTTTCAAGTGGACAAGAAAGAGAACCTTTGGATCTAAAAAGTGATAAATTTAATTTAAGCCTATTACCTTTAATTTGTTATGAAATAATTTATTCAGGTAGATTGTACAAAAATCAAGACTTTGATTATATTATCAATATTTCAGAGGATGGTTGGTTTGGCAAATCAATTGGGCCAGAACAACATTTTAGTCATAGCATTTTCAGATCTATTGAAAGTGGAAAGTATATAATTAGATCTGCAAATAGTGGAATTTCAGCCATTATAAATCCTTTAGGGATAGTAGAAAACCAAGTCAAATTTGGTAGCACTGGCTATATTGATTTTAAAGAAAGTAAACTAGTAAAAGTTACGCCATTTGCACAATATGGAAATATAATCTTCATAATCTTAATTTTATTATATATTTTTTTAATTTTTTCATTTAATAGAATTAAAAATGAGTAATTTAAAAAATTTTTTATTTACAAGTGAGTCAGTTTCAGAAGGCCACCCAGACAAGGTGTCTGATCGTATATCTGACATGGTAGTTGATACCTATCTTTCTGGAGATCCCTTTTCTAGAGTTGCTTGTGAAACTTTGACAACAACTAATAAAGTGGTTTTAGCAGGTGAGGTTAGAGGCCCAGAAATTAAAAAAGAAGAGCTAATTCAAAAAGTGAGAGACTGCATAAAAGATATTGGATATGATCAAGAAGGTTTTACTTGGAGAGAAGCAACTAAGATAGAAAGTTATCTGCATTTACAGTCTAAAGATATTGCAATGGGTGTGGACTCATCAGGAAATAAAGATGAAGGAGCTGGTGATCAAGGAATAATGTTTGGTTATGCATGTAATGAAACAGAAGAATTAATGCCGGCACCAATTCATTATTCACATAAAATTTTAAGACTTATGGCAGAAGATAGAAAATCTGGAAAACTGAAGTATATAGAGCCAGATTCGAAGAGCCAAGTTACTTTTGAATATATTGATGGAAAACCAACTAAAGTTAAATCAGTTGTAATATCATCTCAACACTCTGCTGATGTGAATCAAGCTAAAGTAAGAGAATTGTTAAAACCTTATATGCTTAAAGCAATTCCTGAAAAATTTTTACAAGATTTTAATGAAGAAGAACTTTATATAAATCCTACTGGAAATTTTGTAATAGGAGGACCAGATGGAGACTGTGGTTTAACAGGTAGAAAAATTATTGTTGATACCTATGGTGGAGCAGCGCCTCATGGTGGTGGAGCTTTTTCAGGAAAAGATCCAACTAAAGTTGACAGGTCAGCAGCATATGCAGCAAGATATATTGCAAAGAATGTGGTAGCGTCTAATATTGCTGACAAATGTTTAATTCAATTAGCTTACGCTATTGGAGTTTCAAAACCTTTATCTATTTATGTAGATTTATTTGATAATGATTTAGAAAAAAATAAATTTGTTTTAGAAAAAGTTAATGAAAATTTTGATTTAAGCCCTAGAGGAATAAGAGAAATGTTAGGTTTAAATAAGCCAATTTATGAGAAAACAGCAGCCTATGGTCACTTTGGAAGAGCACCTGAGGACAATGGTTCATTTTCTTGGGAAAAAACTGACAAAAAAGACGTTTTTTCTAAATAGTTGCTATTGAATTAAAATAAAATCTTTATATATTCCCCTTACATTATTGAAATTACAAAATGGGCCTAAGCCCATTTTTTTTTGGAACTAATAAAAATATGTTAAATAAAAGAGCTGATAAATTAGAATTACTTCGAATAGCTGAAGCTGTAGCTTTAGAAAAATCTATAGATAAAGAATTAATTATAGATTCTATGGAAACAGGAATTGCCAAGGCAGCAAAAGCTAAATTTGGTCAAGATAATGAAATTAAAGTTTTAATTAATAGAGATAGTGGTGATATTGGAATTTTTAGAAAATTAACAATTGTTGAAAAACCAGAAAATATAAACACTGAAATTAATATTCAGGCAGCAACAATATTAAATGAAGAGAATAAAGACAAAAAGATTGGTGATGAAATTTTACAACCATTGCCCTCATTTGACTTTGGAAGAATAGCTGCACAAACAGCAAAACAAGTTATTAGTTTTAATGTAAGAGAAGCAGAGCGTGAAAGACAGTATAACGACTTTATAGAAAAAAAAGATACAATCTTAAGTGGAATAGTTAAACGCTTGGAGTTTGGCAATATAATTATTGACCTTGGAAGAACAGAAGCAATTATTCAAAAAAATGAAGTCATTCCTAGAGAGAATATTAAAGCAGGTGACCGAATTAAAGCGTACTGTTATGATGTAAGAAGAGAAACAAGAGGTCAACAAATATTTTTATCTAGAGCTCACCCCAAATTTATGGAAAAACTTTTTGTGCAAGAAGTTCCAGAAATTTATGATGGATTAATTGAAATTAAGTCATCAGCAAGAGATCCAGGAAGTAGAGCAAAAATTTGTGTTAAAGCAGTTGATACATCATTAGATCCAGTAGGAGCTTGTGTTGGAATGAGAGGTTCGAGAGTTCAAGCAGTTGTAAATGAACTCCAGGGAGAAAAAATAGACATTGTAAATTGGTCTGAAGATCCTGCGATAGTTGTTTCAAACGCATTGTCTCCTGCAGAAGTTCAAAGAGTCAACGTTGATAGTGAAGGTAAAAAATTAGATGTTATTTTAACAGAAGAGAATTTAAGTAAAGCAATTGGTCGAAGAGGACAAAATGTCAGGCTTGCGACTAAACTCTTAAATTATGAAATCAATATTATGACAGACGCAGAAGACTCTGAAAGAAGACAATTAGAGTTTAAAGAAAAAACAGAAAATTTTGTTAAAAATTTAGAACTAGATGAAACCTTAGGACAACTCCTTGTAGCAGAGGGTTTTTCTTCAATAGATGACATTAAAGACAGCACACCTGAGAATTTAATGAAAATAGAAGGAATAGAGGATGATACAGCAAAAGCTTTAATAGAAAGAGCTAAAGAGTTTTATCAAAAAGACCAAGAAGATATCTCAAAACGAATTAAAGACTTAGGTCTTGAAGATGACATTATAAATCATAAAGGATTAACACCTGGGATGCTTGTTACCTTAGGTGAACAAAAAATTTTAAATCTTATTGATTTTGCGGATCTTGCATCTGATGAATTAACTGGTGGTTATGATATTGTTAAAGGTGAAAGAATTAAAATTCAAGGATATCTTGAAGATTTTGCTTTATCAAAAATGGAAGCAGATGAGTTAATAATGTCAGCAAGAAACATCGTTTATAAAGATTGAGTAATGAAATATGGACAACAAAAAAACAAAACTAACACTTTCTGGTATAGCCAAAAAGTCAATAAAAAATATTGAGTTAGCTAAAACTCAGAGTAAGAATTCAGTAATAATTGAAAAGAAACCAAGCAAATTTACTCCAAGAAATAATTTTAGTAAACAAACTAGAGTGAGGTCAAAACCTGCTGCAAACACAACAGGAAGTTTTTCACCAAGAACTGCTTCAACACCAAAACCAGCTTCTTCCATTACCAATGATTATGAAAAGCGTAAACTAGCTGAGCAAAGAGCAACTAGAAGAGTAAAGGGTGAGTCTGGTGATAAGGGAAAATCAGGAACCAAAAAAAGAGAGCTAAAACTAACAGTCTCAAGGGCTCTAAGTGATGAAATTGAAGCAAGATCAAGAAGCATGGCCTCTCTTAAAAGAGCTAAATTAAAAGAAAACAGAGGACTAACTAAAGAAGAAATTAAAGAAAATTTAAAACCAGTCAAAAGAGATATAAATATTCCAGAAGCTATTACAGTTAGAGAATTGGCAAACAGGATGGCAGAACAATCTAGTAGTGTTATAAAATTTTTATTAGGAATGGGCGTAACAGTCACAATTAACCAAAATTTAGCTGCAGACACTGCAGAATACTTAGTAAAAGAATTTGGGCATAATCCTATTAGAGAGACAAAAGCAGAAGAGATTATCCAAAAGATAAAAGAATCTAGATCTGAAAACTTAAAAAATAGGCCTCCAATAGTAACTGTAATGGGTCATGTTGATCATGGTAAAACTTCAGTACTAGATGTTCTAAGAAGCGCAAATGTTGTATCAGGTGAGTTTGGTGGAATAACTCAACACATTGGTGCTTATCAAATAGAACATGAATCAAAAAAAATAACTTTTATAGATACACCAGGACACGCAGCATTTACTGAAATGAGAGCTAGAGGGTCAAAACTAACAGATGTTGTAGTGTTAGTTGTTGCTGCAGATGATGGTGTTAAGCCCCAAACAATCGAATCTATAAAACATGCAAAAGCTGCAAATGTTCCAATAGTTGTTGCTATAAACAAATGTGATTTACCAGATGCAGATCCACAAAAAATTAAAAATCAACTTTTAGAATACGAGCTTATTGCTGAAGATTTATCAGGAGATACTTTGATGATTGAAATTTCTGCAAAAACAAAAAAGAATTTAGATAAGTTAGTAGAGTCAATTGTGTTACAAGCTGAAATTTTAGATCTAAAAACTGATTTTGAGTCTAAAGCAACAGGAATTGTTTTAGAATCAAAAATTGATGTAGGTAGAGGAGCTGTAGCCACCGTTGTAGTAACGTCGGGAACAATTAAAAAAGGTGATTTTTTTGTTAGTGGATTAAAGTGGGGAAAGGTAAGAGCATTAATTAATGATAAAGGAAAAATTATTGATGAAGCACCCCCATCAACGCCTGTTGAAATTTTAGGAATTAATGGGGCAGCAAAATCTGGAGATGATTTTATTGTTTTAGATACTGAGAAAGAAGCAAAAACATTAAGTGAAAATAGAGCTGAGGAAACAAAAGATGGAGGAAACCCTTTAACTTTTGTAACACAAGACTCTGCTTTTGCAGATAAATCTGCCGCAGAATTAAATATTATTATAAAATCAGATGTGCACGGATCTGCTGAAGCAATTAAAAGTGCTATTAATCAAATTACACACGATGAAGTTAAGCCTAAGATTATTTTATCAGATATTGGAATGATAACAGAAACTGATGTGACTTTAGCAAAGGCATCTAATGCTGAGTTAATAGCATTTAATGTTAAACCAAGCAAAGAAGCAAAAAGGTTAGCAGAGAATGAAAAAATTAAAATATGCTCGTATAATATTATTTACGAAGTTTTAGATTTTATTAAATTGAGAATGTCAGGACTTCTTGCTCCAGATGTTCAAGAAACAATTGATGGTACAGCTCAAATTTTAGAAATCTTTAAAGTTTCAGGAACGGGAAAAGTTGCAGGTTCTAAAGTAACTGACGGAGAAATAACTAGTGGTGCGAATGCAAGAGTGATTAGAGATGGGGCAATCATATATACCGGCAAGATTAGTACAATTTTCAGAGAAAAAGATCAGGCTAAACAGGTTAATAATGGTCAAGAGTGCGGAATAACTCTTAAAGATTTTATAGATTTCCAAAAAAATGATACAATAGAGGCTTATAGTACGACTTCAACTGAGAGAATGGTGTAATGACTGACAGAATAGGAAAACCAGTATCACAGAGACAATTACGTGTTGGAGAGATGATTAAGCAATCTTTAGGTATGATTTTTGCAAGAAATGAGGCTAAGGTGCCCAATTTAGAAACTAACACTATTACAGTAACTGAAGTAAAAATGAGTCAAGACCTTAAAATTGCAAAAGCGTATGTATTACCTCTAGGAGGAAAAGATACTGAGGCAGTTATTAAAAAATTAAGAGAATATTCTTTTTTAATTAGAAAAGTTTTATCTAAAAAAGTAATTATGAAATATTTACCGAAAATACTTTTTGCTAAAGACGAATCTTTTGAATATGCAGAAAAAATAGAAAACTTAATAAAACAAACAAATAAATAGGAAAAAAAATAGTATGACGAAAAAAGCAGAAGAATTAAAAATGCACGAGAAGGACACAGGTTCTTCAGAAGTACAAATTGCATTATTAACAGACAAAATTGAAACTCTTTCAAAACACATTAAGCAATTCAAAAAAGATAAACATTCTTCGGTTGGATTGTTAAGAGCAGTAAATAGAAGAAAAAAATTGTTAGAATATTTAAAAAAAAATAAAATAGATTCTTACAAAAATGTATTAACACAATTAAATTTAAGAAAATAGAAGGAAATGGAAATTAGATGTTCAAAGTATACAAGAAAGAAATAGAAGTAGCAGGAAAGAAAATAAGCCTAGAAACAGGAAAAGTAGCAAGACAGGCAGACGGAGCAATCATAGCTTCATGTGGCGAAACAGTTATTTTAGCAACAGTAGTAGGTGCAAAGAAAGTAAATCCAGATATGGATTATTTTCCTTTATCAGTTAACTATCAAGAAAAATATTATGCTGGTGGAAAAATTCCAGGTGGATATTTTA
>Ga0209709_10004075_pt1 | contig 11902 bp, 9 predicted proteins | sample ArcticOcean_MG_C_2_FD_187435 | JGI IMG/M metagenome (GOLD analysis project Ga0209709, IMG submission 187435) | Marine microbial communities from western Arctic Ocean - ArcticOcean_MG_CB4_136 (SPAdes) (version 2) | ecosystem: Environmental > Aquatic > Marine > Oceanic | place: Arctic Ocean... | reverse complement strand
GTTATTCAACTAAGCCTCCAAGTGATTCAACATTTATAGAAGAATTACTTCCAATGATTATCTTTTTAATTTTAATGATAATTTTAATTTTAATTTACATTTTTGTATTTTAAAAAAAAAATATAATTTAATTATAAAATAAACATGGCTGCTGATAAATGTCCTCCTCCTCCTACACTCGACCAAAAATTTGAAAAAATTAAGTCTGCTCTAGATGGTCTAGGCGGTGACCAGAAGTGTAAGAATACTTTTACGAACGCTGTTGATAACAAATTCGTTAAAGTTGATGCTGCTGTAGCAGCAATAGTTTTTCCTTTTGGAGCTGGTGGCGCTGCCACGTCTGTAACAAATTCTGCTCAAAAATTAAATTCTCAGCTCTCAAAAGAAGGCTGCGCGGACATCTTTGCAAATATTAATCAGCAGATGGAATCGTCTCAAAGTATTCTATGCGAATTAAATAACAGTAAGAGTGTAACAACTCTTACAGGTTCGGCAAATGCTACTATTGAATTAACGCAATTAACACCAACTACTGAACAAGTTGAATTAAGAAAAGCTTCTCTTGAAAATGTTATTAGACCAGTTCAACCAGTTTTGCCTCAGTATGTACCAGGAGAAACTTTGGCATTGTATAAAGAGGCCATGAAAGGATACAATCTAGCTATGGACTCTTATAACAAACTGGCTATAATATCAAAAGAACAAATAGATAATATTCTTGGCAAAATTACTATAAATCGATCAAGTTTTACAATTAAAGCGAAGGTAGATATGCAAGCTTTAACTAATAGTAATAATGTTTCTCTTACTATATTAGCAGAACAGTATACTAAAGTAGCAAAAGCTCAAGCTCTTTCTGATCTAAAACAGAATACTGGTTATGGAGCAAATTCTGATACTCTTAAATCTCTTGTAGCTTCAAAAATATCAAATAAGAATCAAAGCATCACAGATTCTATTAAAAATAATTTACAAAGCATAAAATTAGTAGCTAATAGTTCTACAACTTTTCAACTTCAATTTTACGGTCCATTAGAACTTAATGATGTAACTATAGATGAATATGCTCAAACTAGACTTATCGCAAGTAATATTATGTCAAATGCATCCAATATGGGCAAGTCTATAGCTTTAGATATAATGCAAGAGTCTGCGACTACTACAAAATCTGAACAGACTTCCACTGGTCAGGAAAAACTTATGGCAGGTATGCTTAAGGGTCAGTTAGAATTGTCTAAGGCCAACGCAGAGGGGGCTAGTAAATTATTTGGACAATTAACAAGCTTTATGAGTTTTGGTCTTATAGGCATGGTTCTTATAGGTTTAGTTGCTCTAATGTTTGTACCAAACTTGCTTCCTGGTAAGTCTTCTGGTATTATAGGTATTATTGTTTCTGTTATACTTATTTATCTAGTTGCTGCATGGTTTTTGGGATGGTTTCCATTTTCTAAGAGCAATTTAGAAGAAGTTCAAAGATATCGTTTTGATGATATCCCGAGAAGCACATTTCAAGAAGAATACGTATCACCTTCGTACACAAATATCCGCAGAAAAAGAAGAAACAGAATTTATTAAGATTTGATAAATATAAGACATCTATTAATTTTCAATAAATATATATTAAGAAATAATATATATCTAATGAGAAGAATGAAGGTAATTACTCGTAGTGGAAACGAAGAAGACGTAAAATTTGATCTTATTACTGATAAGATCAAATACTTGAGTTCTGATAATGAAATTTGGGGAAGAAAACTTAATATTGAACCAGTTTTTATTGCTCAGAATATTTGTGGTCTTATTCATAATAGAATTACTACTTCTCAATTAGACGATTTTTCCGCAAGTCTTTCTGCGACATATTTTAAGAAAGATCCAGATTATATTATACTTGCTGGACGTATCGCAATTAATAATCATCATAAAAATACCAATGATAACTTTTATATTATTATGAAAAAACTTAATGAAAATGGTATTATATCAGATGATTTTATTAAGACACTTGAAAATAACAAGGATGCAGTGAATAACATGATAGATTACAACCGTGATTACAATATTTCTTATTTTGGATTTAAAACTCTTCAAAATGCTTATCTTCTAAAAGAAAACAAACTGGTTCTAGAAAGACCTCAGCACTTATTTATGCGCGTCGCGTTGAGTATTCACGGAGACAATCTAATTCTTGTTCAAAAAGTTTATGATTCTCTTTCAAATAAGTATTATACACACGGAACGCCTACTCTATTTAATGCTGGTACTAAGTATCAACAAATGAGTTCTTGTTTTCTTCTTGGAACAGATGATTCTGTTGAAGGTCTTTATAAGACAGCTACAGACATGGCTCTCATTTCTAAGTGGGCTGGCGGAATTGGTGTACACATTAGCAATGTAAGAGCAAAGGATTCTTATATTAATAAAACTGGAGGAAGAAGCAACGGAATTATGCCTCTTCTAAAAGTTTATAATGACATCTCTCGTCATATTAATCAGAGTGGAAAACGTAATGGTTCGTTTGCTATTTATATTGAACCTTGGCATGCAGACATTCATGATTTTCTAGATGCTAAAAAGAATAATGGTGCAGAAGAAATGCGAGCCCGTGATCTTTTTTATGGACTTTGGATACCAGATCTTTTTATGAAACGAGTAGAAAAAGATGAGATGTGGTCATTGATGTGTCCGAATGAATGTCAAGGTCTACACGATGTACACTCTGAAAAGTTTGAAGAACTTTACATTTTCTACGAAAATGCTGGTAAATATCGTATACAGATCCGAGCAAAGGAATTGTGGGAAAAGATAATTAATTGTCAAATTGAAACTGGTTCTCCTTATATTCTTTACAAGGATGCATGCAATAAGAAGTCTAATCAAAGTCATTACGGAATGATTAAGAGTAGTAATTTATGCACAGAAATTATTGAATATTCCGACACAAAAGAAACTGCTGTTTGTAATCTAGCCAGTTTGTGTCTTCCAAGTTACATTACTTCTGGAAAGTTTGATTATGAACTTTTCGGTGTTAAAACACGCGAGCTTGTTCATAATCTTAATAATATCATTGATGTAAATGACTATCCAACCCCGGAGTCTAAGAATTCTAATTTTAAGCATCGTCCAATTGGTATCGGTGTTCAAGGTTTGGCTGATGTTTTTATGATTCTTAAAATTCCTTATAATTCCGAAGAAGCAAGAATTTTGAACAAGAATATATTTGAATGTATGTATTATAATGCACTTAAGATGTCAAATACTCTTTCTAAAAATCATGGACCTTATGACACATTTGAAGGATCTCCGACGAGCAAAGGGCTTCTACAATTTGATCTATGGAATGTAAAGCCTAGTTTTTATTCAGAAACTCTTTGGGGAGAACTCAAAGATGAAATTAAAGAGAGTGGCATTCGCAATAGTCTTCTTATTGCTCCTATGCCAACTGCTTCCACTGCACAAATCATGGGAAATAACGAATCATTTGAGCCTTATACTAGCAATATTTATACAAGAGCTGTTCTTTCTGGTAATTATGTAATTGTAAATAATCACCTTATAAATGAACTTCGCGAGCGCAATTTGTATTCTAAAGAACTAGTAGAAAAGATTATGCTTAACAAAGGATCTATTCAAGGTCTTGCTCTTCCGGAAGATCTAAAAGAAATTTATAAGACATCGTGGGAGCTTCCTCAAAAAAGTATTGTAGACATGTCTATTGATCGCGGGCCTTTTATTTGTCAAAGTCAGAGTCTTAATGTTTTTGTAAATCCTCCTCAACCAAAAATTATTCACTCTATTCACTTCCATGGATGGAGAAATGGGCTCAAAACTGGAACGTATTATATTCGCACAAAGTCTATTCTAGAGTCTCAGAATTTTAGCACGGAGACATCTAAGGAAACTATAGAACCTAAGGAGTGCTTGATGTGTAGTGCATAATAAATAATAAAATAAATAAAATAAGTAATCCTATAATAGTATATTCTATAGTCCTATCACATAAACAAACAAATTTATTTACGTCCTTGATAAAATTTTTTGTAAAATTTTCAAAATTCGGAGAATTTTTACCAAGGCGTTGATTAACTGTATCATGATAATCATAAGTCCATTTTATTAAACTTTCTCTATTCTTGACTACAGAGTCCCAATCTACCAATTCATTTAATTTCCTTGCTTCAAGGCTACATTTGTCACATGGTAAAATATTAGCAAAGTTTTTGTAAAAGGTCTTGTAGACCTTTTTATCTTTTTCATTTGGATTTGCTGGATAACCAAATGCAGTAAGATGAAATGTTTTCCAAAAGTAAGGACCCCATATTTTTGGACTAATGTTTGTCTTTAGTGAAATATGATTCTCCATTTATTAATGTAATGTAATAAAATAATATAAAACAATAAAACATATAAATGTATTATGACTTGTCCATTGGATGACTCGTGGACTTTATATGTTCATTATAAAGACCTAGGAGAACTTTATAATGATAATCTTGAAAAACTTCAAGACATTGAAAGTATAGAGTATTTCTGGAGAACAATTAATAATGTTCCCAAAACTTATGAACTATTTTCAGACGGATACAATGTAAAAAAAATTAAAAGAAATAATGCTACTCCATGTGCTTACTCGTTCTTTAGAACACATATTAAACCTTGTTGGGAAGATCCTAGTAATAATAATGGTTTTGAATTTTCTATTAAAAGTAATAAAAATTTTCAAAATTTTGAAGATTTATGGATTAATAGTCTACTAACTCTAATTTCTAATAAAAAAGAAATTTATAAATTTATTACTGGTATTAGAGTTGTTGACGTTACAAAATATACAAGTGTAATGTATCGTCTAGAATTCTGGGTATCAGACGAAGAAAGCCGCGAAGAAATTCAAACTCTTTTAGTAGAAGACTTTAATATAACGACTAAACTTTCATATAGATCTCATAAAAATATGAAAGAAAATTAATAAAAAAAAATAATTACTATATAAAAATGGACTTTGGTAAGAAAGGCGATGCTAAAAAAGCTATGAAGCTTAAGTGGAAGGAAGGTATTTCTCTAAAAGAAGCTTGGAAGAGAGTACAAAAGAAAGACAAGAAAATGTCTTCCAAGGACTCTAAGATGTCTCCAAAGAGAAAGAAGGTTCAAGCAAATGCCAAAAAGGTTATGAAGCTTAAGTGGAAGGAAGGCATCAGTCTAAAAGAAGCTTGGAAACGCGTGTCTTTTGGCGACGCAGTCTGTCCACCTGGAAAGGTGCCGAATAAGAAATGGACAGGAAAGTGTGGTCAACAGATATGTGTAAAAGAATGTGGTTTCTATCAAACGAGAAACCCAGACACAAATCGATGCAAAAATATGGTCATGCAGCCAAAAATGAGCGGACCTCCAAAGATGGTAGAAATTCCAGTTGATTATGAGTTGGGACCAAAGGGTAGAATTCGTAAGATGTGCATGCCAGGACAATATCGTGATCCCGTTTCTGGAAGATGCAGAAAAATTAAGCCTATGTTACAGCCTCTTATGATACCAACATTATTCGGTTCTGTAGATTCCCTAAAGAAGGGTCCTAGAGGGCATACATTTGGAAAGAAATGTGGCTTTGGATCGTGTTCGGCTTGTGCAATTAATTAATTTAAAAAAAAAATATTTACAATTAAATAAAATGGGTTATCGTAGAATGTATATGGCTACAGTTTGTCCTCATGGATTTTCTGCAAATAAGAAGTATCACGCCAAGCGCGGACAGCGCCAGTGTTTAAAGGATAAGGTAAGACGTGATTCTAAATCCGAGCTTCAGAGACTTGCTAAGAAGGCTGACGTTTCTATTTACAAGCGCCGCAAGGATGGTATGGGATTTACTATATCACCTTTGAGTATGAAGACTCTACGTGCTCGTCTTACCCGCATGAAGGTTCCTCACAATTTTGGAATGGCTACAGTCTGCCGCCATGGAAAGGTGCCGAATAAGTCGTGGAAGCCAGGTCGCGGTAAGCGACAGTGCCTTACAGAGAAGAAGAAGGAACTTTCTCTTAAGGAGCTTCAGAGACTTGCTAAGAAGGCTGACGTTTCTATTTACAAGCGCCGCAAGGATGACATGGGTTTCACCAAGACTCCTTTATCTGCGAAGTCTCTCAAGGCGCGTCTTACTCGCATGAAGGTAAAATATTAAATTAATCTAAAATTTTTAAAACTTTTTGAAAAAATAGATTAATTAAAAAATATAAAGTTATTTAATATTATATAATATAATGGAACCTCTTCTGGATGAAGTAAATAATCGTTTCGTTTTGTATCCAATCAAGTGGAAATCTGTATGGGATTCTTATAAGAAGCATCAACAAGCGTTTTGGACAGCAGAAGAAATTGATTTTGCGGCTGATATTTCTGATTGGGAAAAACTAAACGAAGACGAAAAGTATTTTATTTCTAACATTTTGTCTTTTTTTGCTGGTTCCGATGGAATTGTTTTTGAAAATATATCTGTTAATTTCATTAACGAAATTAAAGTTCCAGAAATTCGTGCATACTACGGATGGCAAGCTGCTATGGAAACTATTCATTCTGAAACATATGCTTTGATGATAGATACTTATATTAAGGACTCTGAGACAAAAATGTCAATTTTAAATGGTATCAAAGAACTTCCTGGTGTTAAGAAGAAGGCAGATTGGGCATGTAAATGGTTAAATTCTGATCTTCCCTTTGTAGAAAGACTTATAGCTTTTACTATAGTAGAGGGTATTTTCTTTGCTGGTTCTTTTTGTGCTATATTCTGGCTTAAATATGTAAAAGGACTTATGACAAAAGCTCTTGGAAAAAGTAATGAATTGATTGCTAGAGATGAATCTCTTCATACAGACTTTGGGGTACTACTTTATTCTTATATTAAGAATAGACTACCAGTAGGTACTATAAACGAAATGTTTAAAACAGCTGTCGACATAGAAAAAGAATTCATATGTGATTCTTTTAAATGTAATCTAATAGGAATTAATGCAGATAAAATGAAAACTTATATCGAGTTTCAAGCAGATAGACTTTTAGAAAAACTAAATTATTCCAAGATTTATAATGTAGAATGTCCATTTGATTTTATGGATACAATTTCGCTAGATGGTAAAAGTAATTTCTTTGAACAAAGAGTTACAGATTATAATAGACCAGAACAAATCCAAGACAAATCTCTGGAAATCCTAGAAGATTTTTAATTAATTTAAAGAAATGATACATTTTAATGTATCAAAAAGATGACTGAAGTAGTTGAAGTAGAGAATACATTTACCGTCAATGAAGAAATAAAGGTAACTATAAGTCTCGATGAAGTTAAGCTTATGGTTAACGTAATTGATGTTGTAACAAAGCGTGGAGGATTTACTCCACGTGATTTTTCTGCAGTTGGAAAACTTTATGAGACTATGATTAAAAATTTGGAAAATTTGGAAAATTGAAATTGAAATTTTAATTTAAATATAATCTGTATATTAAAAATGGTAGTTAAAAACATTGTTAATATACAAAATAATAAATTAGATTTTGATATTAATGGTACTAATAATAGTTTGAAATATTCTTTTCGGGGAATAGAACATTTTAGACTAGCCGAAGTTGGTGGAACTAGTCATGTTCAATTTATAGCTCAAAATGCAATTCATACTACGCTTTTCACAGACGATCAATCAACTGGAACAAATGCAGACTTCGTAGGCAGAATTTCTAATATTAATAATCATGTAATAAATAATCTAAAAGACGTATACGCTACAAATCCAGGCGAAGGAAATGTTTTAGTATATGAAGGGGGATTTTGGAAAAATAAAGATTCGAATTCTGTCGGTGGCCGAATGGTGATCGAGGATGATTTCAATACTTCAAACGTTATTCTTATTAGTGAACAAACATTTCACATTAATGGAGCCCCTAATGAAGTATACACCGAGGTATCAGTCAGTTCTACCGGAGTAAAAATAGGATTACCGACTAGTGTTATTGTCTCTGGAGAATTAAGAGTCGGACCCAGTTCCAGATCTCGCGCTTTAATAACTACCGCTGCTAATAACGATGTTATATTTAGAAACAATGATGCAGATGCTAATAGCGGTATTGTATTAGGATCAAATGGAGAGGTTACAATTGAATGTGAGAATAGTCAAAATTTAAATTTTGATAGAAATGGTAATACGATGGGCAGTTTTGCATTAGATGGTAATCTAAATTTAACCGATAATTTAATGCTTAAAGGAACAAATGTTTTTTTAGGTACGCCCGGTGGGGGTAATAACAATGATGTGATGTTGAGACACCAAGGCGCTTCAATTTTATCTTATGAAAAAGGTAATAATACTCAACTGCACAACGAGAGTAATATAAAATTAACAATTGGAACTTCTTCGAGATTAGAAGTAGATTCAACTAATTCCGTATTCGCCACAGACCTTTATATTGTTAATAAAGATTCAGAAGGAAGTCTAATCGATAACCGAGGAGGACATTTTCATTCTGACGGTACAAACTTTTGTATAGCATATAACAATGGAACAAATGTTACAAATTTTGTTACTGATCCTACAATCATATTAGGGTTAAATAATACACTTATTAATACGCCCACTGGAGGAAATATAGAACTAACAATAAATGCCGACACTAAATTTTTAGTAGGTGGTACCGGTGGTGATGTATTTATTAGAAATCAACTTAACGTCGGAGAACTGTGTTACGGAACTTCATCTGCTAGTGTTAATTTTAGTGTTTCTGGGAGCGAATCAAGTAGACAAATACTATTTAGTGATGTTCATGGTTCAAATAATTTTATTGATTTAACTGATACTAGATTTAGAATAAACCATAATAGTAAAGTCTCCGCGCGAATTGGCGGACAAAATAAACTTGTTATAACATCAAATGAAATTAAGGTTGATAATAATGCGAATCTTTTAGTTACTGGATTAGCCAAAGTAAATGGAAATTTAATAGTAGATGGCACAGCTGGAATACAAGGAGCTCTGGCAATAAACGGAGGCTTAACATTAAATGGGTGTAATCTTGAAGTTGGCGGTGATACAACAATAACCGGAAACTTAATAGTAAACGGTACACAAACAATATTAAACACTGAAATAAAATTAATCGAAGACCCCTTCATCGAACTTGGATACTTCGGTACAAATTCTTTATCATCTAATCAAAACAAAAAGCTCGGATTTTTTGGACAATACACGAATAGTAATTATGCAGGTTTATATTATGATTCATCCACTGAAAAATTTAGAATGTTTGATTCTATAGGAACAAGTGAATACGCGGCGTCTTTGAATGGAACTAATAGTTTAAATTTAAATATAAATGCAAATATTGCTGATCTAGAAGCTAAAAATTTTCATACAAAAAATGGAGATTATGGGCAAGAAATAGCAGGGAATAGTTTATCGAGTAGCGGTGTCACCGGCGTTAATAGCAATTTTTTAACTATGTTACAATCTGTTTATGGAAATAATAATGGATTGTACTGCGGAAAATCGTTATTTAGTATATATAAGACTGATTATTCCTCGTCTTCTTCAATTCTTTTAAATTATAATTTTCACTCAGCTGGTACCAATCAAATAGTTAGAACTGCTGTTGAATTAGAAACAAGGGGCGGTGATATTGATTTTATGACTTTTGATTCAGACAATAATAACATATCCGTAGATATTTCGTCAAATCCTAGCGGATCTTACAGATTTAGTGTTAAACTATTTCCAATTTTAACATCGACGGCTGTTCCGTAAATTTTGATTTTTTTTGTAAATTATTGGATTAAAACATATTATTCGATAAATTTATTATTTTTTTAAATTACGTATTAATAACAAATGGTAATCAAGAATATAGTTGATATTCAAAATACTAAATTTAATGTTACTGATACTGGATTTTTTGGAATAGACTGTACAAATCCACATGCAAAATTACAAATAGGTGATGGTATCTCAGTTTCTACTAATCCCATTTTACTTCAAGTGGCAGATACTCTAGTTGTTATTAAAGACGGAACTAACAAAAGAGTTGGAATAGGAAAGTATCCAGAAGAAGATCTTGATATAGATGGAAATATTCAGATTAGTTCTTCGGGACAAGAAAAAATAACTTTTTTTGATACAGGACATCAACATGAACATGGGAAATTATTATATACAGACGACGGCACTGGTTCTCAATTTGAAGTTTTTACAAAAAATGCTACGTCTGGAAATGTTGAACAAACATTTACGATAAACAATCAAGGGGCAATTGGTCTTGGTACAAATTCTACTTTTGGTTCATCGGGTCAATTCTTAAAGAGTAACGGTACTGGAAGTGCTGTAAGTTGGGATACTCCCGTTCCTACTGTTTATAGCGAAGGGCAAGGTGTTTCTATTAGTGCTTCTAATGCTATTAGTATAGGTCAACCAGTAGCAATCACCGATAATGTACGCTTTAATCTTTTGACGTTAGGTAGGTCGTCTGGGAATGGTATTCTAAATTTAAACGACGTTACCAATCTTGGATTGGAGACAGTATCACAAGTTAAAGGTATTATAGACGGTGCTAACGGAGGACAATTAGAATTTCATACAAAAGTGAATGCAAATGGTGGTGCACTTACTAAAAGAATGGCTATAGCACAAAATGGATCCGCAGCGATTTATACCGATACTGGGTCATTAGGAATATTCACACAAGACGGATCTTCACAACAAGGTTATATTTATAATAGTACAACTGGAACAAAGGATTTTACTATAGCTAGTTACTCTGGTATAACAAATAAGGGTATTAGATTTCAAACACAAGGCGTTCAAAGGCTTCGCATAGGTTCTAATGGAGAATTTGGATTAGGAGCGACTAACTCAAATGGAGCTGACGGAGACGTATTGACGAGTAAAGGGACAGGCAATCCTCCTCAATGGGATACTCCCGTTCCTACTGTTTATACTAATGGAATTGGTGTATCTATAAGTGGTTCTAATGTAATCAGTATAGGTCAAACAGTAGGGGTTAATGATAGTCCAACTTTTGCTAATCTAACGTTAGGTAATGGGGGGACGTCGGGCGTTATAAATTTAAGGTCTTTTACTGCGAATGGAACAGATACAGTAGCACAAATGAAAAGTGTTGTAGATGGTTCTGATGGAGGGTCTTTGGAATTTAATACAAAATTACTAAATGGTGCGCTTATTAAAAGAATGGCTATTAAAAATGACGGCACAACAGAAATTTATACCGATACTGCGGCATTAGCAATACTCACACAAGACAAAACTTCACAACAAGGTTATATTTATAATAGTATAACTGGAACAAAGGATTTTACTATAGGTAGTTACTCTGTTATAACAAATAAGGGTATTAGTTTTAACACACAAGGCGGTCAAAAAATGCGTATTGGTTTTAATGGAGAACTTGGATTTGGTGCTAATAATGATACAGGGTCGGGCGGATGGGTATTATTATCTGGTGGCGCCAATACACATCCGTATTGGGGTCCAGCGCCATCAGGAGGTGCTACTTATACTGCTGGGCAATTTTTGACCCTTGTAAATAATCAGTTTAATATACCCCAGAGTGTAGCAACTAACGCACAACCTACTTTTTATACTGTCTCCACACAAGCAATTTACGGAACAGTAGCCCACGCTTATATAACGATGAATAGTAACAGAGGTCCATATGGTAGAGTGCTTATTGGAACGGGTTATGCTGGGTTTCAACAAGAACACTACGTCAATGAATTTAATTGTTTATATAATGGCAGCGGAACGGGCTTGTATTTAAATTGGCACGGCGGAGGAGTTTTTTACAGTGGGAACAATCAAATGAGTGATGATAGAGTTAAGTTTAATGAAACCAATATTACAAATGGGTTAGAAGTAATAAGAAA
>Ga0209709_10004074_pt1 | contig 11909 bp, 10 predicted proteins | sample ArcticOcean_MG_C_2_FD_187435 | JGI IMG/M metagenome (GOLD analysis project Ga0209709, IMG submission 187435) | Marine microbial communities from western Arctic Ocean - ArcticOcean_MG_CB4_136 (SPAdes) (version 2) | ecosystem: Environmental > Aquatic > Marine > Oceanic | place: Arctic Ocean... | reverse complement strand
AAACAAATTGGACACATCCGATCAACATCGTGATATCAAGTCGTACAGGGGTGGTGAAGGTTCTGTTACAGAGGGGTATTACCCCACTAAACTGTCACTGGAATTACCCTTTTATTTCACGAGAAACAACAAGTCTGCGATCCCTTTGTGTAAGCTTAGCCAACAGCAGGTGTCTATAAGAATAAAGCTTGTAAGTAGAGACAAGTACTATTCGTATAAATCAGAGTCGGCCTCAAGTTTACCACCAATAAACGATGTTACTGAGAAATTCATCGATCAAATAGTGTTGACGACTGAGCACGTGTATTTGGGTGAAACTGAACGCAGGGCGTATCAGGAAAGTCACATGGAGTATCTCATAACACAGGTGCAGCTCCGCGAAACTCGGATGCAACCGGGAATTGACAAAAAAGTATTCTTACTCGATTTCAAACACCCCGTAAAAGAGTTGTTGTTTCTGGGAGAACCCATTTATACCAACTCCAATGACGCACCAAACAATTACAGGTTCAGACAAATCAAGACTGCTGAGTTATGTTTGAATAACGTCATCTTCTTTAGGAAAAATGGTCACTTCTTATCTGTTGTTCAGCCATTCAAAAATCATATAAATATACCCGATTTTGGAGAATCACAGTTCGGTATGTATTCCTTTTCCCTCGATCCAGGGGATAGCAATCCCACAGGGCAACTGAACATGAGTAGGATTATTCATCAGAAATTCACACTAGAATTCAAGGAACAGGATAGGTATGTCGACCCAGATGATAACTCATTGATAGATAGAACGTATTCGTCTGAAGAAACACAAATCCGTGTATACGCCTTAAACTATAACATTCTGTCATTTGACTCTGGGTTAGCTGGCTTGAAATTTTATTAATAGTCTTATATTAGTATGGCTGGGGCTATTCAACTTGAGTCTAGAGGTCTTTTAGACCGCTACACAACGGAAGTTCCCGAGTTTACCTTTTTTAAAGAAAACTTCAAGAAACACTCGAATTTTTCTTTACAATTTATCGACATTGAATCTGATAAAGACGTAGAGTACGGTGAAATACATAAATTTAACATCCCATATGACCACTGTGATGTCCTAAAGGGTGTTAATCTCATGTTCAGTTTACCTGATATAGTGTTAGCGAATCCGACAGACTCCAACATAGCCAAATACTATGTTTACGGTGAAGCCTGCAATTTTATCGAATACATAACACTTTCTATCGGTGGTATTGTCATTCAACACCTCACAACTGAGTATTTAGATTTATACAACGAACTTGAATACCCAACCACAAAACAAATCAACTTATTCGACTTGTGTAAACGTGACGTGAGTTCAGATCCAGATGTAATCAATAGTAGAATTTCAAAGGCGCAGCCATACCCCAAACAACTCGGGGGGGACGTCTGCATCGAGATACCGTTTTACTTCCACAATCACCCAGAGCTCGCAGTTCCAGTGTGTGCACTTAGACAACAGGAAATTGAAGTAGAGGTCAAGTTCCGCAACGTAGACGAGTGTATATGTGTATCAAACCCCCCATCAGGATTTGTAGGAAAACTCGGAGCTACGGCTACGGATTTAGTTACATATAAGCCGTATGATCTAAGATTGTCTACAGAGTGTATATTTTTGGATCCCATAGAGAAAATTAAGGTCATGAACCGTGATCACGAGTTTGCGATTACACAAATCCAATACGACGACGTTTTACTTGATGGGGGTGAAAATAAATTCAAAACTCGTTTGAACTTTACAAATTTAGTCCGAGAGTTGTACTTTTTCTGTCTCTACACAGAAAACAACGCCTTCGGTGACACTTCAAGTTACAACGAGATTCCCGTGAATTCAGGTGGTCTTCAAGTGGATCCTGCCCTCAAATGGGAACATTTAAACTATCTGACACTCACCCTCGACGGTGAGGAGATTTTGGATGAGCACACGGGTTCCCCACACTTTTTGAGAATCCTCCAACCGAGATTGCACCACAGAAATACCCCAATCACGAGAAGATTCTACTCCTATAGTTTTGCACTCTACCCAAATGATAGTAGTGCATCTGGTCATGTCAACTTTAGCACTGTAAAAGAACCTATATTATACGGAAACCTGTTTAACGGTGGTGAGTATAATAGACGTTTTCATATTTTAGCTAAAACGATGAATTTTATTCGCATTAGAGAGGGTGTCATGTCACAAGTTTTTGATTACACGACTTAGTGAATAGGTTTTGTTTATTATTGTAGATGTAATCGATGATGTTATTTTTAATACACCATTTGATGAAATTTAACTGGGCGAGGGTTGTCTGAATTTCATGAGATGTTTCGGGGATTTGATACGTAAATTTTTCAGCTCTACAAAAAGGATCAAATAGTTTTTTACTATACCCATCGAGGCTGGATTTATACGCACAGTGCACTGTAAAAATTTTACCATCATTCGTTTTGTATGAAGTGTTGTTTTTCTTGGCATAATTTGTAATAAACCATTCTAGATTTCTTAGAGAAATTCCTCCAGTTTTGTTTAAAATTGTCAGTAGCTTATTCCTGTTATATTCATCTGTGTAGAATTGATTTATTGAAGATAGTAGAATGCTTGTTTTATTCATTAGAAAATAGTCGACTTAATCCTATAAGTCCTTTTTGTTCACAACCCGGACACCCACGAACGAACATTTTTTCAGGTCCATGGTTGTGTAGTTGTAAACTAGGTAGACATCTCGGTTGCACCTTTTCACCTTGATGTTTGTGATATTTACAGTATCCATTTTCACCAGCCTTGAAAGAACACCTGACTTCCCCACCTCCATCTCTCCCCCGTTTTTTTCCTCTGCATCGATCTCCTCCGTTAATTTGTGGGATGTCACGGAGTAGTAACTCCAACGGTATTTGATGTTTTTTAGATATGTTTTCCAATGTTTGGTTTAATTGTTCGTTGTAGTATGAATCGACACCATCTTCAACAAATTCACAAATCAGTTCGTTTAGATCATTTTCCAATCGATTGGGTAGCTGTTCCAATATGATTTCCCTCGTTTTTTCAATAACGAGTTTAGTAACCCTCGACTTGACGTCAATCATCCTTACTTGTACATTGCTCGTAAGTTTTAAATAGATCATCAACAGAATTCTTTCGGTCCCTATATTCTTTAATACGTTCCCTGAGATCTGCAGCTCTACCGTCTCCCTCGAGGTTATATTTTTTACACTCTTCGATAAGTTGCTCCTTCTTCATACCGCTCAGGGATGGTTCTCTTTTCTTGGGAGGGGGCTTGTAGGAATCTATGATGTCACCGAATATTTCCTGTTTAGTGTTTTCATACAACGGGTCGAGAAGATCACACACCGGGTTTAGAAATTTATTCACGAAGTAGTAGTGGTAGTCTATCGGCACGTTGTGTTCCTCCACATACTTGGGATCTTCAGATTTTTCAAACGCTTTTGCTTTAGGGTTATCTGTTTTTGTGAGTAGATACGGGACTCTGTCACCTGATTGTGGTTCAGAACCGGGTTTACGCTCTCTCATTTTGTTAACAACTCGAACATGCGCTTGATTAATAAAGTTGCATTTGGGTCCATTGATTGAGACAGACTCCCCGTTCACTTTATAAGTGTCTGACAGTGACTGACTTAGAGTTAACTTTTCATTGGAAATCTCACCAGATAACAATTCTTGGGCTCGTTTCCTAGCGAGTTCCTTTGGTGGACCTGGGTCTCCCGATGTTAAAACTACATCTAACAATTCCTTACAGACTTCCCTCATGTGGGGTGTATTATCACGACGGACGAGTTGGAGACCCTTGACATCAACGTAATCCATATTCATGTTACCATCTTTACCTTTCGTCCACAACTTTGCCGCGTATCTCTTCTTAGAATATAGGAAGTAGGGCCAGTAAACTTTCTCAAGTTCTAGGTTATTTGGTTTTTTGAAGAGGGCGCTACATTCTTCGGCAGCTCGTTCACCGACTTCCCAACTATATTCAATCGCCTCCACACCTTTACGTTCACCAACATCAAACTCAACCATAACTGAATCCGTATTATGCACGACGAGATCACCGGGACCAACGTGGAAGTGATGGGATTCTGTCGTCAAATCATAGACGTATCCATCAGTCTCTCCCATCGTTTCAAGTTTCTTGATGGCAATCGTATTTTTTCTTTGTGTAGATTTGGTCCATGTCTGTCTAAACACGTCTGGCTTGTCTGTGCGTGTATTGATCGAGACGTTATACCCAAGACGTCGTCCCAAAATGAAAAAACCCATAGATCCCTCCTTACCTTTTATATCCATCCTCGTAAAGCCACCTTTGTCCCCGTCCGCCATGTAATATCCATCAAAAAACGATTGCACCACTTCTGTGGGTGCGTTCAAGATACACGACGGGACGATCTTTTCTTTGTGAGTGTTATAGAATAATCCTCTGTATCTCTCACAAATACTCTTCACGTCACCTTTCGCGTTGAGTTTATACACACCGGAACTCTCAAGTGTGTCGTAGAGTGCAGTTTCAAATGGGCAGAGATTTTGCATTTCTACGAGATACTCCAAGTTGGTATTGTTAAGTGCCCATGTATGTTTCATACCGTAACGACCACCGTAATGACCACACGAACCATCACCGAAGAAGAAACCCATAACCTTTGCTTCATCAACAGATATAGTCGTGTCATTCCAACAGAGACCGTGTATACAATCTCCGTGAAGAAGTTGCGTTCCTACCGTCACCTCGCTCGGTTTAATCATTTCCTTATTTTCGAGAAGGAGGCTATGATCTTCCGTGACATCGACAATTCCGGTGTGAGTGAGAACCCGATGAATCGTCTTCGTCGTTTTGTGACGAACAATCTGGCGAATGGGTGTGAACCCCTTTTCTGTCCATACATCTGCATCAATCTTAGCCACTTGCTTACCGTCGTCTCTTTCTTCGTAAGAGTCTACGAGTGAGTCAATTCGACAAGTCTCGACAGTCCCATTTCGACGAATGAGTAGAGGTGTGTCGGGAGTCACAGAATCTCCATATCTGACCTTCGCACCAGGGAAGTTTGCCTCGACATACGTCTTCGTCTCTTCAATCATACCACGACCCCTAAAGGTGGTTGTTGACGCGATTGGGACACATGGAAGAATACCCTTACCCGCACCCGTAAAACCGTATACAGAGTTCATCGATATTTTATACGCCAACTGTTTACCGTTATATACCTCTTTCATGTAACCAGTGGCATTTGCCATATCTCTTTTGGCCTTTTTACGAAATTGTTTAAGCTCTGCGAGAATAGCCGGCAATAAACTGGGAACATTTTGTGCAAATTTGTATGTTTTATCCCCGATGTTGAACGTTTCGTATGTAATTCCTTCAATATTTCCATACCTCGTATCATCCATGACATAGGTAGAGTAACACAAATTGTGAGCCATCATGATTGATGGGTATAGGGCTTCAAAATCTAGGGCTGTGATAGGTGTGTAGTATGCACCCTTTTGGGCTTCTAGAACTGTGGCTCCCTCGTATTGTTCTTCAGGTAGAGATCCATACTTAAATGTTGGGACCATATATCCCAACTCTCTAGCCTTTTTAGAGAGTTGACTGAACACCTTAATTTGTTGACCCCTCTCAACCAAGAAAGACACTGGGACCCAAGTGGCTTTTGCCATTTCTACCAGATTTAGTAAAATACACAATTTTTTCATGAGTTTGTGGGGAAGGAGTGTATCCTTGATACAGTAGTCGGCGACTTCACCCAACTTTACGGGGTCCTCTTCGATGAAACGTTTGAACATTTCCTTTGGTGGCATGTCAATTTTTTGATCACCTAGATAAAATTTCGAGACATTATTCAGGCTGTAGGAATCCAATTTGTATCCCTTTTTGACTTCATGGAAAAGATCAAAGATGAAGCGTCCCGGCATGGGTAGCAGCTTGAGGAAATTGTCCCCCAAAGCGCTGGAACTTAACTTCTTATGAACCACGTGGGACTCTGTGTTTTTAAGTTTCCCCAACTGGTAAAAATCCATCCCACATTTGTTCATAGCTGCCCTCTTGTAGATATAGTCAAGATCAAATCCAAATATATTCCATCCAGTCATGATGTCGATGTCCTTTTCCTGAACGTAATCCTTGAAAGCCAATAGGAGCTCCCTTTCCGTCTCGTAGCTTGTGACGTTCTCACCAGATGTATTTTTATAACACAAACAAGTCGTTTCATAAGGTTCGTCTGATCCAAATTTACATAACGTAATGGCAATCTGAAAACAGGCATCCCCGATGACATTTGCATCTGGAAATTTACCAGTTGAACTGTTACATTCAATATCAAATGAAGCTACCACAAACGGCGCAATGTCATCACGATTCACCGGTGTTAAATCAGTCCAATCATTACACCACAGATCGATGTTCACATTTGCCAGGTGGGATCTGACACACTTAGTCCCAGTGTCCAACCATCCAGTGGATTGGATACCAGTCCTATGCATAAGTCTCAGGACAGGGTCTATATTGGATTCGAACACGTGATATTGCTTAAACGCATTGTTATACATGAATATCGAGTTCACTTTACGCCTCGATTCTAGATTTTTGAAAGTCAGGTGCATGAAGAAACATTCTTCATTGTTTTGAAAACCCCAAACATCTTTTTGTTTTGTTAGGGAGTAACTCGTCAGGCAATCTTTTTTCATCGAGTTTAATCTGTCATATAGAATTTCAACGTCACCCATTTCGGTTCCACGTGGCAACTTTACAAAAAAGTATGGTTTAAACTCAGTTGTGACACAAACAGATTTACCATCCTCAGTTTTTCCAAAAATACTGATCAAGTGTTCATCATCTGAATCTCTAGCTTCCCACGTGAGTGCTTGAAATGCCACCATATGTAAATAGATACCCAAAATTTTAATATCGTTTATTAATAAATGTCTGCCGCTTTAATAGAACTTGTTTCTGTAGGTGCCCAGGATGTCTACATTACTGGTCAACCTGAAGTAAGTTTTTTTCGACAAAACTATAAACGTTATACCAACTTTGCCATGAAGCCAGAGCGCATGGATTACATCGGCACGTTTGGTTCCGGTAATGAAGTAATCATCCCCATTCGTTCCAAAGGTGATCTTCTCAGTTATGTGTGGATAGAAGCCGATAACATCGCTTCTATAAAAGATGATGATAATGGATTTTTCAAAAGGACCGCCACCGACCTCACAGAATTTTCGCTGTGGATCGGGGGGCAGATGGTCACCACTATGGATTCCTTATTCATCCAGGGTGTTCACAATCCCCTCATGAGGGATTCTGCCTCTAAAGCCTCCTTTTGTGTAAGTCTCAACCACAAGAAGGAGAACCACGGGGGTCATTACTACATGTTGCCATTCTTCTTCGGTGAAGACTGGACCAAGGCCCTCCCCCTCCTCGCTCTTCAATATCATGATGTCGAGATTCGCATCAAGTGTCGAGATGGTTTTACCCCCTCTTCAACACCCAAGGTGTTTGGTAACTATTGTTACGTAGACACAGATGAGAGAAAGTTCTTCACCGACAACGAACACGAGCTGCTCATCACCCAGGTGCAAAACCAGCGACTGGGTAGAACCGATAAGGATATTGATATCAGCTACTTCAATCACCCCGTAAAGTCTATCCACGTCGTTTCAGGTAACGCCAAGGGTGCTGCGTGGAACCACTCCACTGACGGTTTCAAATTTGGAACTTCGTCTCTCTACATCAACGGTGTCGCCTTATTCGAGAACACTTCTGACGTGTATCACCACGACGTCGTTTCCGAGATGCACACCACGGATATTCCCGATAACATCCTCGACGATCTCGCCACATTCTCTTGGCCGTTCTGCCTGACTATGAGCAAGATGCAACCCACAGGGTCACTAAACTTCAGTCGTATCGATAACGCGAAGATGACCTTCAGTAATCCTGAAAACGGTAACGATCACCATCGTGTGTACGCAGTTAACTATAACATCCTCCGTATCAAAGACGGGATGGCGGGGGTCGCATTCGGTAATTAAGCACCTAAGTGAACTCACATTTTGAAGAAATTAAATAAAAAAATGACCAAAACACGTTCGAATAACCCTACTCTTGAGGCTGCCCGTGGTGTAAAGTCCCACTTAGGTGATCTTTTATCACAGGTTCGTCAGGGTCAACAGTGGAAAAAAAAGTACAATACTCTCAAGCTTGAATTAACGAAACTTAAGGAAAAAGAGTATACTCCTCCCAAGTTTGAATGCACGAAACTTAAGGAAAAGGAGTATACTACTCTCAAGGTTGAATTCATGAAACTTAAAAGTGAAAAAATGAAAAAAAGAAAATGTGGTGTCCAGAAGGTCAGGCACCACTTTAACGACATATCTGATGGTCAAATTATGAATTCCTTGAACGAACTATTTATTATATTTGACGCGTCTCCCCAAGTTTGTAAAGAAGCAATGGTGATGGCTCATGAATTGAAAAACTGCTTTCAACTCATGAGTAAAAGACCTAGAACGGTTTCAACCTGCATAATGCATATATGTATGAAACCATACGTGGATAAAAATATTATATCCGAGAAGGCACAATTGAGTGTGCCATCTATCAATTTGACTACCAAAATTATTCAAGATTTTCTGAGTGGGATAAATGTTTAGCAAATAGGTATTGTAAAAGTCCTTCAGGTATGCGGTATCGGTCAAGTGTTTTCGTGACGTCCGCAGAACCCCCTTTATAAATCTTGTCGGGTGTTGTGATTCCAATCCTATACTTATGCTGTTTGTTGGGGCATGTGCATGGATGGTCTTCTAAATCTGTCCGGTTCGTCCACACACGTGTCGGCTTCTTGTAGTCAAATCCGAAGCGACAATAATCGAAGCGATTGGATGGAAGCTCTTTCATACACGGTAAGTCTCTCATGGCAGATAAGTATGGATTTTCGATATACCATTCAGTCGGGTCAAAGTATTTTATGATTTCCAAAACCTTCTCGACGTATTTACTGTTCTCTCGGCGAACTGTGTCAAGTTCCTCACGAGTTTTAAACTTACGGGTCGACCCGACATTGGTGGTTTGGAGCTGTGAATACACCTTACACTCGGGGGACGCCCATATGACATCGAAGTGCTTCGGGGGGTACTGTTTGTAATCGAAGTCGAGTATATCACAATTGTGAGTGGGATTGAATTTTTTTAGTATATCTAAGCTGATGACTTCATGTCCTGATCGTTCCAGGAGTTTGGAAACGCTTCCAGTCCCTTTGAAAAGTTCGAGGACGCGCATATTAAAATACGGGTCGGTTATAATATTTCAAATTTAACGCTAACCTCAGTGAGCTATAAATTAAAAATAAAACGTAATAGTAATGGATTGTGGTGCTAATACAACCAGGTCCCTACAAGACGATACAACGAGGCGTGGTATAGAAATTATTCCAGAAGGTTGTCAGGCAGTGAGTGAAGATGTATGTGCGTCGGGTTACATGGCCCCAGCCGATAACGTGTCATTCCCAGAAAATTCACTAAAACAGTGTTGTAAGTGTAAGGATGATCAATCATGTGGATACTGTGCAGATCCAGATGCATGCACGACAGAAGAGAAACTAAATCACGTCACATCTGAAAACTGTTTTGGAAATACTGAAGGTACTGCAGAGGACACCCCCGAGGACACCACAGAGGACACCACTGAGGACACCACCACCGACACACCTTATACACTTTATTTGATAATGTTTTTTGTAATTATGAGCCTCCTCGTTATTACCTTCTTAATGACCAGGAAATCTCTACCCAATTATTGACCAGTCGATCCGAAGCCATCAGACCCACGTTCGGTATCCTCAACGATACTAATCTCCTCTACGGGAGGTGTCTCACAACGCTCTAGAACTAATTGAGCAATACGATCACCCTTCTTGATTTCAAAGTCATTCTCTCCATGATTGAACAAAATGACCTTGATTTCACCGGTATAATCTGGATCAATCACACCCGCACCAACATTGATGCAGTGCTTCGCGGCTAAACCCGAGCGGGGAGCTACACGACCGTATACACCGGGTGGAAGAACCACTGTAATACCAGTTCCTACGATAGCTCGCCCCGCCTGGCTAGGAACCATGGCATCCTCGGAGCTATATAAATCATATCCCACAGAACGATCAGAACCACGAGTAGGCACAATAGCATCGTAACAGAGCTTCTTGACCCCGAGGGACATCTACTTGTATCACGTCTCAAATCCTTAAGTCTGTGTCCGCACCCGCCTCGAGTAGCATCTGTAGTATCGTCTCACAGCCCTTCATTGTGGCTAGTGACAACGGTGTCCAACCGCTATACGACGGCTTGTTGATGTCCGCACCCGCCTCAATCAGTATCTGCGCCGTTGTCTCATGACCGTATTCAGTGGCTTTTAACAACGGTGTCCAACCAATATCATCAGTCTTGTCAATGTCCACGTTCGCCGCGATTAGGGTCTTCACTACCCCATCATGACCATTTCCAGCGGCCATGGAGAGTGGTGTCCAACCAATATGAGTACACGCGTTGATGTCAGCACCCGCCTCGATCAATGTCAATACCTCTTGCACATGACCGATTTGGGCGGCTCTTGACAACGGTGTAAACGTCATACTTATACTATGTCTAAGATCCTTAAGTTGATGGATGACTAAATCCTACAATTACCAGTCACTTCGTTTCTCGATCTTTTGAAAATTAATTAGGTTGCCCTTTCCAAATAAAATTTATCATACTGATTATACCACCCATTGTTTGGTTGCACTGATAACGCATCTCCACTTGACGTCAGTTTTCTACCTTTCATGTAAACCTTTTTTGTCGTTCCACCGTTAACTAGGATTTTAAACCCACCATCACTTTGCCTCTCAAATTTCCAATTCTCTTGATTATTCCCTGCAAACCCTCTATTATGCTTTAAAGTCTCCCCATCATGAGTAACACTGACTCCATCGAAAGAGCCGTCTAATATAAAATACTCTTTCGTCACCGTGAACCAATCGCCTGTTGGCGTCCAGACTGCATCGGGGGTTCGCGGCCGAACATATAATAATCTTCCAGACAATCCCAAATATTCACCCCACATATCTTTTATATAGAACTTTTCGTTATCGAAGGCTGTAGGTGTACAGTCTATTTCCTTTGTCTCACTTCCACACGCGGCTCCACCGTGTAAGGCGGCGGTGGTTGTAGTTCTTGTCCGTGTTTGCTTTCCCCAAGGTGAGACACTACAAACACTATTAGTTGTCCAACCACAAACAGCAGGCACTGGACATTCCTTAATTTTGCAGTCTATTTCCTGTGTCAAACTTTCACACGCGGTTCCCCCGTTTAGAGCAGCAAATGTTGTAGTTCTTGTCTGTGACTGTTTTCCAGCACCACATGGCTCACTACACACACCATCATTTGTCCAAGCACTCTGTACACAATCCACGGCACAGAAAATATCCCGTGTCTCACTTCCACACGTGGTTCCACCATGTTTGGCGGCGGTGGTTGTAGTTCTTGTCTGTGACTGTTTTCCAGTACTACTATTACACACACCACTATTTGTCCAAGCACCCTGAACACAATCCACATCACAGTCTATATCCTGTGTCTCACTTCCACACGCGGTTCCACTGTTTTGAGCAGCAGTTGTTGTAGTTCTTGTCTGTGACTGTTTTCCAGTACTACTATTACACGTGCCACTATTTGTCCAAGCACTCTGTACACAATTAACAGGACATTCCTTAATTTTGCAGTCTTGACGTTTGGTTGTACCTTCATTCGCACACGTACCACCATGTTGAGCAGCGGTTGTTACCTTCCAAGTCTTAGTCTGTGTACCTGGACCACAATCCTCACTACAGCCACTCCATGGGTTACTCCAATCACCCACACAATTCAC
>Ga0209709_10004073_pt1 | contig 11912 bp, 9 predicted proteins | sample ArcticOcean_MG_C_2_FD_187435 | JGI IMG/M metagenome (GOLD analysis project Ga0209709, IMG submission 187435) | Marine microbial communities from western Arctic Ocean - ArcticOcean_MG_CB4_136 (SPAdes) (version 2) | ecosystem: Environmental > Aquatic > Marine > Oceanic | place: Arctic Ocean... | reverse complement strand
TTAATAATTGATAATGCCTTTGATAGAGATTGTATGTTAAAACACCGGTTTGCAAGCCTTTCAGGTATGGCTCATGGCGGGTTGAGGTTGGGTTAAGTCATACGTAGCGATATGATTATGCCAGATTCAGGATTAGAGTCGTAATGTGGCTCCAGATGACACAAATCTAGATTCGATTAGCGTTGATGGCTATTGGCGACTCAAAGAAGGAGAATGGGTTGCTACTGAAAAGCAAATAACTGAACTGGGAAATGGGGCTTCACCTCATGATTATGTTCCCGTATTGAGTGATGATGGCTATTGGGAATTAGTTGATGGCCATTGGAAACAATCACAGAAACAAGTTGAATCTTTGCAAGAAGGCGCTGTCCCCTATGGTGCGAATCAAAATATTGTAGATACTATCGCCTTTTATTCCAAAATCAGTGTAGATCACAGCTCTAAAATAGACAATGTTTTTACAAATTTAGGACCAAACCGAAGAATGTATGTTACTATTGGTGCATTATTAACTATAATTCTGTTAGGAATTTATATTTTGAGCCCTATTGGTAGAGTCGCTATTCTTGATAAATTAAGAGATGATGATGGAGACGGATATTCTGATGAAAACGATTTATTCCCATTTGATGAGACAGAATGGTTTGATACCGATTTGGATGGAATAGGTAACAATGCTGATGATGATGATGATAATGATGGTGTAATAGATATTAATGATTTGTTTCCTTTAGATGAAAATGAAAATTTTGATATGGATGAAGATGGCATAGGAGATAATTCTGATTCCGACATTGATAATGATAATATTGAGGATTCCAAAGATTTGTGTGTTCTTGTATATCTAAATTGGATTTCTTCACCCTCCACTGATCATGATGCAGATGGTTGCCAAGATTCAACTGAAGACGATGATGATGACAATGACGGAGTGACTGATTTAGAGGACTCCTGTCCAGTTGGGTTGAAGGATTGGTCTTCGTCAAGTTCAATTGATTATGATGGTGACGGTTGCCGAAATATTGAGGATGATGATGATGATGGAGACGGGTTCAATGATTTGGACGATGTTTTCCCATTAGATTCAACAGAATGGTCTGATATTGATGATGATGGAATTGGAGATAATTCTGACACGGATGATGATAATGATGGCGTACTAGATCTCAATGACTTAAATCCAAATAGAGATGCGGCAGTTTTTCTAAGTTTGGATTTGTTTACTGTTCATGAATATATGGACTACTTTGATAATTATGCAGAAGTATACTTTTGTGTTTACGTAAATCTTATTCCGCAAGGCTGTGTTCCAGATCAAAATTCATACTGGAGTCTTTTAACAGGAACTACATATTGGATTAATACTACATTTTTTATTGACCTTGATGAAACGCTTAGATACCACCAGATAGACATAGTCGCATGGGATTCAGATGCTTTTGAGGATGATTTAATTGATATTAGTTCAGATCCTGATTGGAGCCCTCATCTATTCACTTTCGATAGTGTAACTTCAATGACAGATCAATCATTTGTTGCTGATGGAACCTTAGATGCAACTGGTTGGGATGGTGTCCTTGAATATTCACTTTCTCCATTTGACAACCGTTTAATTTCAAAACATGACTTCCGTTGGGATTACCAAGGCGATTGGTACGAATTAGAATGGACATTGGATTATTCAATATATTCTCAAAGTCGTGCATTATCTCATGATATTGATTGGACTGATGCAGCATCGCTTAAGGACGTCGTAGATCACTATGCAGCCTTTGCAGTAACTGACCAGCAATATGTAATCGATTTGGCAAACCAATTGAAAAATATGGCAATTCAGGCAGGGTACGCATCTGAACTACAAATTGCTGAATTTATCTATGCATTTGTGGGGGACATTCAATATCAGCTTGATTCAATTGATTATGGCGTACCAGATTATCCCAAGTATCCAATTGAAATGCTATGGGAACAAAATGGTGATTGTGAAGATGCGGCATTACTCTATATCAGTTTAACAGAAAGCATCGGATATGATGCAGCACTAATGATAGGGTTAGTTAAGCAAAGTGAAGATGAAGATTGGAGTGGCCATGCATGGGCTGTTATTTACATCCCAGATCATTCAGGTGACGGATGGTATGGGCCTGGATCAAAGTCTAGCACTCCATTCTACTTTGTCGAAGCAACCGCACACCATGATGGGATAAGTGAAATTGGTAGGAACCCGTGGTATGATATCACGGATTTTGGATTGTACGATGTAGAGTGACTATCGATTGAATTACCGATTATTCATCTTCACAATTATTATCGGTATTAATGCCAGATTCTATAATATTCACCTGTTCTTCACTAAGTTCCAATTGTTTCGATAATGATTGTAGAATTGTTCGATCCCTTTCCGAGATAACTTCTTCATCGTTCATTAATTCGAATTGACTACGATAAAAAGCCTCTTCCTTAGATTCGGTGCTTTCTGGCATCAAAATATTTGTTATTTTATTGATTGAGACAATTAGTGGTGATTTCCCAGCAGTCATCAATAAAGCCAAAACAATTCCACCTGCAAGGCCATATCCCTGTGATAAATTTGCTTGTAATAATTCCACTACAGTAGTGATTGCTATTACAGCAAAAAATGTGAGTATTGAACTAGTCATACCCTTTCGGAAAATAGATTCTATCCCAAAAATTTGTTCACGCAAAAGTCCATATGCCAACATCACTGATTCTAGTAATAAACCAATTACAAACATTCCAAATGTAAATGCAATGGCATGAAAATAGGCACGATTATCTTCATTAACATTCTCCATATTAGCCAATAATAATACAGAAAAAATAACCCCAAGTGCGATGAAGCCAGTCTTCATTCCAAAAGCAAGACCAAAAGCTCTTGCTTGTCTTTTCTCAATATTATTTTCTAACGAACGAAATGAAACAAAAAGTGCTACTGTTGCAAAAATAGAGGTCGAACCGTAGAATATCAAAATTATGGCGCTTAATACAGGTTTGTATTCATAATGAAAGTGGTCCCAACCGGTAGTTGAATCGCATTTGACGCCTTCGGATTCCCAATCTGGGCCAAATTTATCTGCCATCCAAGCATCATGCTCTAGAGAACCACAAGCGCCACTCCAATCTGCATGAAACAGTGAATCACTAGCGACTATGGTGAAAACAATTGCAAAAATGGAACCCCCAATCCATAACCCGTTTCGAACACGAGGTAATTTTAAGACTTTAACAATACGATGTTTTTGAAATCCAATTAGTGACAGAAAGCAAAATGATAAGGCAATAAATGACATATATCTAACCAGGCTACCAAAAATAACCAAGGGTATCATCCATTCTTTATGAGGAAATGCCCAACTCCATTGCCAACCAATAAGGCCAAATCCTTCAAGCATGAGGATTGTAGCAAGAATCTGATTCCTTTGATCATCACTTTTAGTTTTAATTACGAGTAAACCCAAAAATATGCTAAATATTCCGATAATTAGTGATAAAACTGCTATGAGAAAGAATTCATCTATTCCTAGAAGATCTCCCTCACGAAGGACATGGGAATAAAATTCAGGATTAGAAGTCAATATACCACCTTATTATTTTGCTACAACAGGGATGACTTCATACGTAAAACTCCAGTATACCGTTAAGTTTTGAAATGCCATGTAATGCAATGTATGAATGCATTCCTGTCCTGGGAATGGAAGTAATCCATTTTTTGACTGACATTATCTAGGCTTGGTAAATCAATCTTGGTTGATTTATCAATAGTAGTTGATTGATCAATATTAGTGGTATTATGCTGTACATCCCCAACATGTAGATCTCCAGCAACCACTGAATCTTGTAATGTGGGGGACTCGTCCATAAGTTATGGATGAAGTATCAACAATTAAGCATCACTGTTGATATCTAACTACCGTTACGGGCTAACATGACAGAACCCATTTACAGCCCCGATGGGGCTTTCATCTGGAATGACACAGAATGGGTTCCAGTTTCATCAACTAACGAACAAAAAGTGAATATGCAAGATTCAGTGGTCGGAGGAGATGTTGTTTCTAACACAAATATTCAATCTTCTGATGCAGATGTCATCAAGGCGGCAATGGATGGAGTTGTTGCTTCAATAAAAGAATTAAATCAACATCAAATACCTGCGGAACCAACCGTTGTTGAAAAAGAGAATGTGGGCAATGCGCAACAACAGATTCAATTCGCACCTGTTCCTGCATTCATTCCGCATCAAAAACAATCCAATTATAACAAATCTACTTCAAATAAAAAAATCGTATTTTCGAAGAAAAAAGCCGTGATCGCTATTTCACTAATAGCAATAATTGTAACCTCAGGTGTCTCTTTAATATTATATTTTGCAGCAAATGATGATCTTCATCCAGTTGTGGATCGATGGTATATAGAGGGCCAACCGGATGCTTCTTTCATTCAATTATCAATGCGGTCTGACGGCTATGGCACATGGCAAATAGCAGAGGATGATAATAGAGATGGGATCTTCACCGAAAATGAAGTAGAAGAGGAAGGTATTTGGTCTATTGATCCTTTTTATGAAGGGAAATATGCAGGCATTCTCATGATGACTCCGAGGGACCAAGATACAAATGAATTAGGGGAAACCATGTTGATTCGATATCATGTTAGCAATAATATGTTAGTATTAGGTTTCAAGGTTGATGGTCCTAACGATGCTTGTACTCCGGTTATTCGCCAGGGGTTCCAGATGTCAGAATCTTCGATGCAAGAACAAGCTGATTTAGCAACAAAACCAGATTTCTGTGTACTTCAGGACGTTGATTGGTGATAACCTTAGCAAAGTGTTTGTGCTAAAGGGTTGCAATCTTTCTTGTGGGTAAAACACCGGTGGATAGCGCTTCCAGCACCATAGCCAAAACCAAATTTGAAGTGATGTAAGCCATCCCAAGGCTCATGGTCGAGCGATTACAAGTTCAATCTCGCTCTCCATTTGAGATTCATCACATACTGACCGGTTTGGAAAAAACTCCAGAAATAAACGTTGATTCTGAACTGTTTCTACCAGAAGGAGAAGGACCATTCGGATGTATAATTGCCCTTCACGGAAGCAGAGGTTGGGCATCTCATCATCAGGACCACGTCAATGGTTGGCTCGAGGCTGGGCTGGCGGTTTGTAAAGTGAATTCATTCACCTCAAGGTCGATTGATTCCACAGTTGATGATCAACTCTCTGTGACCCATTCGATGATGCTTGTTGACGCTTTCAGAACTCGTTCTGTGTTAGAGCAGGATTCTAGAATTGGGAAGATTGGGATTACAGGGTGGAGCCTTGGTGGAACTGTAGCACTGTATTCAGCATGGTCTCCAATTATCGAGATTCTAGGGGCTCCATTTGACGCCCATCTGCCATTCTATCCAGCAGCTCATATCCGCCCTGATATCCAAAATTGGTCTGACTCGCCGATTTTGATTCTTCATGGAGATGCTGATGATTGGACTCCTCTTCATCTGGTTGAAGGGCTGATGCCTCAACTACCAAATGCTACCTTGCACGTCTACCCAGGAGCGCACCACTCCTTCGACAGCGAGAATGAATTCACACTGCTTCCCAAGGCCGTTCATTTGAGGAAGCGGACTGCTAGAATCAACAAGAATGGATACATGTCTGGGAAATTAGTCCTGGGTATCAGTTTACCTTTGAACGAACGCTGGCAAAGACGATGGATTATCCGAATCTTACGGAATAGAGGCGCTCATGTCGAAGGTAATCCCACTGCTCGTGCGGATTCTCTAGTTAGGGCTAAAGAGTTCTTCATCGAGCAACTTTGCTAGGATAATTCGCAAGGAGATTTAATCATCGGATTCTTTGTTTCTTAACAGTGCAGCTAATACGATCGCTGCAGAGATAGATGGCATTGTAAGAAATGGCATGAATGCTTCACCTTCGTCTTCCATTTCAACAATGAGGTCATCCTCTGTTGTATTATTTTCAGCCGGCGGCAATGGATTTACAATAATCTGTCCAATCATCCCTAAACTACGATGTGGCTCACAATGATAATCAAAAGTTCCATTCAAACCAAGAACAAATACGAAACGGTAATCCTCATCGGCTGATGTGTCGCCTGAATCGAATGTTTCATTTTCTTCTACAGCATTGTGAGGTAGTAATTGACCATCCCAAAAGAAGCGAATCGCGTCACCTTCATTAATGGTTACAGTCGATGGACTGAAGCGAAGATTAGTACTATCAACAGTGATGATTGTGTCAGTGCTATTGTTATCTGCACTGGCAACAGGGATTGCACACAAGATTACTATTACAGCCACTACAAGTGTGATTCTCATAGGCTGAAGCCAGTCCACATCATACTTAGCCTGTTGTTTTCAGATTCAAGCATATTACCTCAATATTCTACAGGTTCCGGGTCTAATACGCGCCAAAGATACCACGTAGCCACTGTACGATATGGAATCCAAAGACTTCCAATTTCAAGTAACTCGTCTTGGCCTAAGGGTTCACCATCGGCATAAAAACGCTCAATCATTCGCACAACACCAATATCTCCCAGAGGTAATATGTCTGGCCGTAGCAAATTGAAAATCAAGATCATATCTGTCGTCCAGGGACCAATCCCTCGTAGTGAAATCAATTCCTTACGTACCTCATCATCAGAGATATTGTCCCAATCGATGGCTGAAAGATGTGGCCATGCCAGAATAATACCCCGTATGTACTCGATTTTACGGAAGGATAAACCAACATCACGCAATTCTTGGTCACTAACCTGTTCGAAGGAGTCTGGATTACTTAGGTCGATTAATTGTCCCATTCTACCCCAGATAGCATCGGCAGCAATTGCAGAGATTTGTTGACCGACAATCGAATGAATCAGAGTTTCGAATAGTTCCTCTTTCGAACTGAGAGGAGGTTCCTCAAACCGATCTATTAGATCGCCGATTACTGTGTCAACTGAGCGTAGGTGTTGTTTTGCAACATCCCAGTAATCAGGAGTAATCGACATCGACTCTCGATGGGAACTTTCCGTATATAGGTCGTCCGATTCACTATCAAAATCAAATTATCATTTGCAATGGAATACGGAAGGGTATGCGTGGGATTGAAGGACTTAATGCCCTTAGCAGGTTCATGGATGAGGCCCCGGCAATCGGTACTAGGGTCAAAATAGAGACCTCTGGCCCGGCTGGTCCAACCTCTCATTCTGGAGTTGTATTACCTGGTGCAGCCGCTGATCACATTACTTTGAAATTGGTCAATGGCTACAATGTATCGCATCCTTTATCAGCGGTAACCGCACTAGAAATAGTCGCTGAGTCCACCGGTTTTACGGCCAATAAACCCATAGAAGTAGAACAAAACAATCAGTTGCAGAAAGTAACTATAATCCATACTGGCGGTACTATCGCCTCCAAAGTAGACTATGCAACAGGTGCTGTAGTGGCTCGTTTTGAGCCAGCTGAAATCCTAGCGGGGATGCCTGAACTAGCAAATATCGCTTATATCGAATCAATAAAATTAGGCAATATGTGGTCTGATGACATTCGCCCACAACATTGGAATGCAATGATTGATGCTGCTCAAAAGGCATTTGAAACTGGCAGTGTCGGTGTGGTGATCACCCATGGCACAGATACGATGCACATCTCGGCTGCGGCACTGGCATTCGCATTTTCTGGCACTGGAGGCAGAGCAGCAGGACGAATCGTGTTCACCGGATCACAACGCTCAAGTGACCGCGGCTCATCTGATGCAACTGAAAATCTTCTTTCTGCGGTTCATTGGGCTGCCAACGGCCCTGAATCTACCGGAGATGGTGACACCACTGTGACGGTCATGCATGCAGGAAGTGGAGACGGTATTTGTGCGGTAAACCCAGGAGTGGGAGTTCGTAAACTTCACTCGACAAGGAGAAATGCTTTTCAAACCGTCAACCACGACACTTTAGCACTGATTAATTTCTCACGTGAAGGCATCACAGATGATTCCACACCGAATTCCCCTACTCGTGAAATATCGGCACCAACTCGATTTGATACAAGTCTCAAAATCGCCCAATTTGTAGCAGGACCACATCTACATGGTGATCTAATCACTGCTGCTGAAACTGCTGGCTATGCTGCAGCAATGATTCATGGCACCGGTTTAGGACATCTACCAATCGAGGATCAGATGAACGATGCCCCTGAGAACCTTGCCTTATTTGAAACCGTTAAGAATTGTCAAATACCGATAATAATCGCTAACCAATGTATTCATGGCCCTGTTGATATGAATGTCTATTCAAAAGGTAGGATTCAGAGGGAGATTGGAATACTCGGTCATGGATCTACCAGTAGCCCCGAGGCTTTACTGGCAAAGATACATTGGGCAATGTCGCAAGAATTTGACTTAGAGGAGATGCTAACAGCAAATCTTTGCGGAGAAAACTCCCCGATTCTGAATGCATGAGGTGAATTGTATATGGCGAGTGAAAATAGTGACGCATTGGAGGAATTACGCTGGCGTCGCTCCCAAGCCTATGCTGGTGGTGGACTCAAGCGTAACGAAGCGATTCGTAGTTCAGGCCGTGGAACTGCACGTGACAGAATCAGCCTCTTACTCGATGAGGATTCATTTGTTGAGATTGACACTTTCGTTACCCATCGCTCAACAGATCACGGCATGTTTCTCCATGAAACCCTAGGTGATGGAGTCGTAGCAGGCCACGGTTCAATCAATGGTCGAAGGGTGTACTGCTTTGCCCAAGACTTCAGTGTTCACGGTGGGTCGATGGGAGAAATGCATGCCCAAAAAATCGCCAAGGTTGTCGAGATGGCTGAGCGGACTAAAGTACCACTTGTGGGTATTTGGGATGGTGGTGGACAGAGAGCTCACGATGGTGTCGCTTCTCTTGGTGGCACAGGAGTTCTACTCGATAGATTGGTTCAATGCTCAGGCCGTATCCCAATGATATCATTGGTGCTCGGACCTGTGGTTGGAGTTAGTGCTCTGGGAGCATCGCTAGCTGATTTCACCATTCTTGGTGAAGAGCATGGACAATTATTCCTCTCCTCACCAGTGGAAACCCCCGAGGTGCTTTCTGGTGAAATCGACGCACAAGGGCTCGGCGGTGCTAACCTGCACGCTAGTCGCTCAGGAATCGCCTGTTTAATCGCTGAAGACGAAGAGGACGCTTGTGGCTTGGCTGCTGAGATTTTGTCGTTTTTACCTGATTACAATATGGCAAACCCACCAAAATTAGATTGTGATGATGACCCGCAGCGCTCCAACCCCGTATTGGAAACAATCGTACCTGACAATCCAAACCGACCTTATGATATGATCAAGGTAATCGAAGAGGTTGCTGATGATGGATTATTCATGGAATTATTCGGATCATATGCTGAAAATATCATCATCGGTTTTGCTCGTATGGACGGATGTAGCGTAGGTATTATCGCAAATCAGCCAAAGGTACTCGCTGGCTGTCTTGACATTGATGCTTCAATAAAGGCAGCGAGATTTATTCGCACTTGTGATGCATTCAATATCCCTCTCTTGACCTTTGAAGATGTGCCAGGTTTCCTACCGGGAGTGGTGCAGGAATGGGGCGGAATTATTCGCCATGGTGCCAAGTTGCTATACGCCTATGCTGAAGCGACAGTACCCAAACTTACAGTCATAACTCGAAAGGCATACGGCGGCGCATATTTGGCAATGTCTTGCAAACATCTAAGCTCTGATTACAACATTGCCTGGCCTACTGCTGAACTAGCGGTAATGGGTGCTGATGGTGCTGTAAGTATTATTCATCGCTACGAGATAAATGCAGTTCCTGATGAAGAAAAAGAGGCGGTTCGTACTCAATTGGCCGAGGATTACAAAAGCAAATTTGGCGACCCATATATTGCAGCAAGAAACGGCTGGCTCGACGATGTTATCGAGCCTAGTGAAACCAGATTGCGACTGATTCGAGCTTTGCGTATTCTATCTTCAAAGAGAGAGTGGAGTCCACCCAAAAAGCACGGCAATATCCCGCTATGATTTTTTAGCAGCACGAGCAAGTAAACCTCTGGGTTCCTCAACTTCGACCTCAACTTCCATTACAACTTCTAGTTCGGGTTCTCCTTCCGGTTCACCACTTGCTAAATCATCGCTCTTCGACCCACCTTGGGAAATTAAAATCAAAAGTAAAAGTATCACGACTCCTATTGTCGCAGGCAATAGCCATTGTGGGGTATCAAAGCCCGAAACATCCTCAATTACTGCTTTAGGGAGTTCCTTTGCCACTATAATTCTAGAATCTGTATTGGACCACTGCTGTGCTTCTTCATCCCAAACCTGGAGCCGTAAAATCAACTCTTCTCCGACTGATGCCTCAGGCATCACAACTGCTGAAGCGCAGGTTTTGATCTCATCACCAGTACAAGCATGAGTTGCGTTGGCCTCGCCAAACTCCCAAAGCATCTCGATTCTATGAGTGGAATTACTATCGGCATCAAGCAACGACCAAAGAATATCAACTCGACCGTCCCCAACTACTGAAGAGGTCATTGAAACCGTTGGTATATCTGCGACGTTTAGGACCTCTATAATGAGATTACGAGTAAAGGTAGTATTGCCATCTGTAACCTCCAAGATTAGACTGGTAGTCAAGCCATTTTGGTTATCGATACCCACCACATCAAGGACACTGCTTAGTTGTGCATCGACGATGAGAGATGCCCCTGAAAGAGACCAAGTTAATACATCACCATCGATATCCCCAGCAAAAGAACTGAGGTTTAATTGAATGGCACTATCCTCGTCCATCGTGATATTCCATGACGATTCATTTACCCACATCGCATCATCAACCGCTTCAATACGCACTGGGATTTCAACGATTATAGCAGCGGTTGTGCCATCTGATACCGGGAGATTGATTATTGCCGCTCCGTTCCAATTCAAGTCGGGTTGAATTACGATTTCACTGCCACTCAAACTCACCGACAAACCTTCGATTATCGCTGGTGGTGAAAGTTGTATTTCAGCTCCCTCTGGGTCGCTGACGTAGGCCGATAAATCAAGCATCAATGAGCCATTATCCTCATCCTCAACCAACATCTCAATCGCAGCATTCAGTACAACAGGGTCGTCAACCTCGGTGACGATTACTTTGACTATTGTAGAGGTCACATCGCCACCTCCAGCTGACATATTTACACTGAGATTCACATGCCCAATCCATTGATCTTGGTCGATGTGTGAGACTGTTAATGAAGTGCCATTCAAGTTCACTTCCAATACTCCCTCCTCGGAATGAAGAGTTGCACTAGTGAAAACTATCTCTTGCCCATCGGGGTCATTAGCCAATGAGGTCGCTTGCAATATGCCACTGCTACGCTGAGGGAAAATCAAATCCGGTGTTGGTGAAATCAGTGTAAGAGGGGAGCCTATTCGTTGCAATTGGAGTTCAGTCCAGTCAGAAAATGATTGATCATGTATTCGGATGATGGCTTTATGAAAACCGGGAGACATTCCAGAACCATTAATGATGCAACTCGCCACTCCATCGGCTAGTAGACCAACAGCGCTACTTCCATCGGATTCACAAGAAACATTTGCTGCCGTCATCACTCCTTGACGGGAAGTGACATCGACTGAAATCGTAGTATTATTTGCGATTCCAACAACAGATGAAGAGAGGTTTACATTACTCAGAGCAAATAGACGTGCACGGGACATATCTTCATCGAGATAAGCATCGCTTGCAGCCGGGTTATCACTACTTTCACGGTTAAATGCTGGTTTGAAGGCACTATCTATTCCGCGTAAAGTTAGATTGAGATATGGTTTGATATAATGCAAAGCATGATCTCTTTGAGCATCCACACTCATTGTTGCATCACCATCACCACCAAAC
>Ga0209709_10004070_pt1 | contig 11914 bp, 13 predicted proteins | sample ArcticOcean_MG_C_2_FD_187435 | JGI IMG/M metagenome (GOLD analysis project Ga0209709, IMG submission 187435) | Marine microbial communities from western Arctic Ocean - ArcticOcean_MG_CB4_136 (SPAdes) (version 2) | ecosystem: Environmental > Aquatic > Marine > Oceanic | place: Arctic Ocean... | reverse complement strand
AAATGAGATGTTAGGTTGGATTCACTATGGTGGAGGTAGAGGATTATTTAATGAGCTAATGGGTAGTTTAGGATTAAACGTTGTTAGCTTCTTCAATAGTGCAATGCCAGCTCAACCATTAGGATGGTTTAAAGAGCAAATCAAGCAATCTTCTCAAATGAAAGGTTTGAAATACCGTACAGTGGGATTAGCTGCAGACGTTCTTGGAGAAATGGGAATGTCAGTTGTTCAATTGCCAGGTGGGGAAATTCAAGCAGCAATGAAGAGTGGATTAATTGATGCTGCCGAGTTTAATAACCCAACTTCTGACAGTGACTTTGGAATGCAAGATGTATCAAAACATTATCATCTAGCAAGTTTTCACCAATCACAAGAAGCTTTTGAGATCACATATAATAAGAAAACATTTGATGGTCTACCTCCAGAATTACAAAAAATTCTTGAATATGCTTCTGAAGCTGAAAACTCTAACTTCTTCTGGAACAACACGTTAAGATATGCTGATGATCTTGTTAAATTAAAAAACAAGCTTGGTGTTAACGTTTATAGAACGCCAGATTCTGTTATGTCTGATCAATTAAAAGCATGGGATGTAATTACTGCAAAATTTTCTAAGAAAGATCCTTTCTTTAAAAAAGTTGTAGAATCTCAAAAAGTATATGCTAAAAAAGTTATGGCTTACTTATTGCTTAACCAGCCTGATTATGGAATGGCTTATAGACACCACTTCGGTGATCCTGCAAAAGCTATTTAAGTAATCAAGTAATAATTTTTTAAGGGCGACTTTTAAAAGTCGCCCTTTTCAATTAAGCTAAATCAAATGAAAAAATATATATATTTTTTTGAAAGTTTAAGTATCTGGATAGGTAGAGCTTTTGGATGGTGTATCTTAATTTTAACTCTTTCGGTTACATATGAAGTTTTTGTACGTTATGTTTTAAATGCTCCTACAGTTTGGGCGTTTGATATGATGGTACAAATGTATGGTGCATTATTTTTAATGGCTGGACCATACGCATTAGCTCAAGACGCTCACGTAAGAGGTGATGTTTTATATAGATTGTTTCCATTTAAAGTGCAGGCGCGGATTGATTTAACGCTCTATATATTTTTCTTTTTTCCCGGAATGTTAGCTTTATTTTATTTTGGTTATGAAATTGCATCTGACTCTTGGAGATATAAAGAAGTTAGCTGGAATAGTCCTGCTCGAATTCAAATTTACTTTTTTAAATCTTTAATCCCATTAGCTGGTGGGCTACTTATCTTGCAAGGGATCTCAGAATGTATGAGATGTATTCTTTGTATTAGAGATGGTAAATGGTTGCAAAGACACGAAGATGTTCGTGAAACTGAAGAAGATTTAATTTCAAGAAAAAAAGAAGAAGAAAGACAAAGAGAGGCTTTAGGACATTAAGATGACAGATCCACAAGTAGCAATGATGATGTTATCAATATTTATTTTCCTAGTATTACTAGGATTCCCTATAGCATTTACACTAATAGCAATGGGGGTAGGTTTTGGGTACTACGCTTATTTTGAAGAAGGAAATTTATTTCTTAACAAAATTTTTTATTTACTTAATCAGAATACCTATTCTGTTATGGAGAACGATGTTTTGGTGGCCATACCATTATTTTTATTTATGGGTTATGTAGTTGAAAGAGCAAATATAGTAAATCGTTTATTTTTTAGTTTACAATTGGCAACACGACATCTTCCGGGATCAATGGCTGTAGCAGCTCTTGCTACTTGTGCAATATTTGCAACAGCGAGTGGTATTATAGGTGCGGTAGTTACCTTAATGGGTTTGCTAGCTTTTCCAGCTATGGTTAAAGCAAATTATGATCGTGGATTTGCTGCAGGAGTTATTTGTGCAGGCGGAACACTTGGTATTTTAATTCCTCCTAGTATTATGCTTATTGTTTATGCTGCGATAGCAGAGTTATCTCCGTTAAGACTTTATGCTGCAGCAATATTTCCAGGATTTATGCTTGCCGGTTTTTATATGATTTATGTTATTGGTTATGCATTCTTTAAACCAAGTATAGCTCCTAAACCAATTGAAGAAGAAATTCCCCCTACAAAAGTAATTATTTTACAACTAGTAACTTCATTTGTCCCACTGGCATTATTAATTTTTACAGTGCTTGGTTCAATTTTATTAGGATTAGCTACTCCCGCAGAAGCTGCAGCCATTGGTGCATCAGGTGGTTTGTTTTTAGCTTATTGTTATAAGTCCCTAACCTTCGAAGGATTAAAGCAATCCGTATTTTTAACAGCAAAAACTACCGCGATGGTTTGCTGGCTATTTGTTGGATCATGGACTTTTGCTTCTGTCTTTTCATACTTAGGAGGACACACTGTTATAGAACATTGGATACTTGGCTTTAATTTAGAGCCGTGGCAATTTCTTGTATTAGTACAAATTATAATTTTTTTACTTGGTTGGCCTCTTGAATGGACAGAAATATTAATTATATTTGTTCCAATTTTTTTACCAATGCTTGATACGTTTGGAGTTAATCCTTATTTCTTTGCAATGTTGATAGCATTGAATCTTCAGACTTCATTTTTAACGCCCCCCATGGCCATGGCAGCTTATTATTTAAAAGGAGTGGTTGGCGACGAAATTGAACTAGTAGATATATTCAAAAATATAGCTCCATATTTATTCATAGTAATATTTACAATGGTTTTAATGTACAACTTTCCACAAATTGCATTATTTTTACCAGATTACTTTTTTGGTGTAGGCAAGTAGTACTTATGCCCTCTATTAAAAATTCAGTTGTAGAAATGGTTCAGGCTATAAAAAAAGGAGAAGTCTCTTCTGAAGAACTAGTTAAAAGTTATATAGAACAAATAAAAAAAAAAGAAAAGGATATAGAAGCCTTTCAATTTTTTGATGAAGAACTTGTTATTGCGCAAGCAAAAAAACTAGATGCATTACATCAAGCCGGCCAACATGGAGATCTTCATGGAATACCTGTGGGTGTGAAAGATATTTTTGATACAGTTGATATGCCAACTGAAGATGGTACGGAAATTCATAAAAATAATCCGAGCTTAAATGATTGTACAGTTGTATCTAAATTGAAACAAGCAGGGGCAATCATTATGGGAAAAACAGTCACAACTGAACTTGCTTATTATTCACCTGGCAAAACTAAAAACCCACATGACTTAAAAAGAACACCTGGAGGTTCATCCAGCGGTTCAGCCGCAGCTGTAGCATCACATATGGTTCCACTTGCTGTTGGCAGTCAAACTAATGGTTCGGTAATTCGTCCAGCCTCTTACTGCGGTGTAGTAGGCTACAAGCCTACAAAAGGTTTAATCTCACGGCATTTGGTTATGCAAATTTCTCGTACGCTAGATAATGTTGGTATTTTTGCTAATTCTATTGAAGATGCAGCATTAATTAGCGAACAACTTATTGGCTATGATAAGCAAGACCCTGACACATCAATAAATCCAAAACCAAAATTATTAAGTGCAAGTAAAGAAAAACCTCCTATGGAACCTTTGTTCGCTTATATTAAATTACCATTTATGAACAAATTAGATGAAGATGCGGCCGAAGGATTTAAAGAAGTAAAAGATGAACTCAAAGGCCAAGTTGATGAGATGGAGTTACCAGTAGGTTTTGGCAAGATACCTGAATGGCACAAAATAATTATGGAGTCAGATATGGCAGTATCTTTTTCAGAAGAATATAAAAAGTCAAAAAATAAATTAAGTGAAAAAATTATAGAAGCTATTGAAAGAGGTATGAAGTATACTTCTGTGGAATATAATAATGCTCTATCGCAGATTGATGTTGCAAATACATACTTTAAACAATTTTTTTATGATTATGACGCAATCTTAACTCCGTCGGCTAACGGGGAAGCCACACAAGGCTTACAGTCTACTGGAGATCCTATTTTCTCTACAGTCTGGACATACTGTGGAATGCCTTCTGTTAGTTTACCTCTATTACAAGGAAAAAATAAACTGCCTATAGGAATACAACTTGTGTCATCGTTGTATGACGATGAAAGGTTATTTAGAAATGCAAGTTGGTTGACAAATAAAATTAAAACATGATTAAATATTGATATGAAACTAAGTGAAAAATTAACAATCATATTAGGTATAGCTCTTTTTTCTATATTTGTGATTGGATTAGCTTGGAGTATTAGCACAGGTATGGCAGGCTTTTGGAGAGGTTTTCCGTTTTGGATAATAGTTTTATTTGTTTTATTTCTCTTAATTTACGACTCTTTAAAAGCTATTAAAAAATAGTTAAATTAATAAGATTTTATTAAATCTTTTAAAATTATGGTAATATTTTTTAAAGTTTCAGCTATATATTCTAATTGTTCATCTAATAAATCAAAAATATATTGGTCTTGCGGAAAATAGTTCAGCCAATCATTCTCAAAAGTTTTAACAATCCCAATAGTAGATACCGAAACAATGATTAAGATAAATATATAACCAAAAAAACCAAGGCCTTTTTTTTCTTTATAAACATCAGGTAATTGACTTTTATCACTTAAACTTTGAGAAGATGGATCCAATTCCCTTTTAATATTTTTTGTTGTTGAAATTTTTACTTCCCTTCCAGTCAGTCTATCTAGTTCTTTACTAATTTTTTTTTTTGCAAATAAGCCAGTTTTTCCAGAAGCCGTTTGTTGTGCCCATTGTTTTCCTAAAAATTTATAAATTTTACCATCTGAAGCTTTTACACTGGTAGAAGAAAAATTTTCATTAGTTTCGTTAGGAGTTTCTTTTACTGCTTCAATTTCGCTAGTTTTAGTTTTTTTATAAACAGGCATTTGGTGCCACACCACTGAACAATAACCACATTGAACTGTTCTTCCTTGCTCGGGAATATCTTTATCTTTTACTATAAATTTTCTTAAGCAACTTTTGCAGTGAATAATCATTTATTTTTCTAATTAAATTTTTTATAAAGACTTATGATAGTTGATATATTTAAATTATAAAATGAATTTTTTGCTTAAAAAAAACTTGATAAAAATGAACTATTTGACAATTATATTACTATTTTTGCTGCTAATTTATTTGGCGATTCTCGCTATAACATTCTTTTTTCAAAGAAATCTATTATATCATCCCATGGAGAATAATTATTCAGGAGATAAAATTTCAGTCTATGTCGAAAAGGTTACAATCAAAACACAAGATGAAATAAATCTTCTCTCTTGGTATCACAATAAAAAATCAAATGATTATAAAACAATTCTTTTTTTACATGGTAATGCCGGATCTTTGGAAAATAGAATTCATAAAATTAACCATTTTAAAAATATGAATGTTAATTTTCTTCTTCTTGCATGGCGAGGATTTAACGGAAATAAGGGAAAGCCAAATGAGATAGGACTTTATGAAGACGCAAGAAGTGCCGTGAGATGGCTTAAGTCCAAAGGTGTAGAAGAAAAAAATATAATTATTTATGGAGAATCACTAGGCACTGGTGTAGCAATTGAAGTGGGACAATATAAAAAATTTGCTGGCATAATTTTAGAATCTCCCTTTACATCCATGATAGACGCAGGGAAAGAAAAATATCCTTTTTTACCTGTTAGATTTTTGCTTAAGGATAAATACGAAAGCATTAATAAAATTAAAAATATAAAAAGCCCTATTTTAGTTATGCACGGAAAAGTTGACAGAATTGTTCCATTTTATATGGGAAAAAAAATCTATGAGCTAGCAAATGAACCGAAATATTCTTATTTTACAGAATATGACAATCATATGATGGAATATGATGAAAATCTTTTAAAAGCATTAAAAAAATTTATTTCCAGCTTAAATTAAGTCACATTTTAAACAAAGAAGTTTCACAAATAAGGATTAAATTTTTCCTATGCAAAAATTTGCACTTTATTTTATTTTGTTAAATCTCATTTTTAATGTAGTTGGAAATGCTAATGAATCTAAACTTTTAAAACAAGATTTAGAAGAGGTTTTTAATATAGGAAAAATGTTATCGCATAATAAAAAATTTACTTTATTTTTTAAATCTAGAAAAAAAGCTGTTTTAGCAAGAGGTATAGATTTTAATTATATTACTGATTACCCACAAGATTTATATATTTTAAATCATATTACAGGTAAAATAAACCCAATAATTACATATGATTGGTTTCCACAAAAAGCAAAAAAATTAAGTCTGGTTAGCAACCTACCTGTTTTTCCTGAAGATTACGCTTACTATTTATTAAATGATAACGAAACTTTAATTATGATTAGTGGTGTAAAATCTATTAGATCAAATTTTAAATTTAGTATTAAATATAACAAACTAGAAAAACTTCCCATAAATAATAAATATAAAATATTTGTTTCATCTTTATTAAAAAATTGCGGCTATAAAGATATTAATTCAACTTATAAATGCTTTTATTACAAACCCTTAATTTCTGTAAATCTTATAAATTAGATTAATATGACATTATTGCTTTTGCAAAATGTTCCGCATTAAAGACTTGGAGGTCATCTTCTTTTTCCCCCATACCTAAGGCAAGTATTGGTAATTTAAACTTTTTTCCTATAGCTAATAAAATTCCTCCTTTTGCAGTTCCATCTAATTTAGTCATTATGATTCCAGTGATTTGGGATATTTTTTTAAATTCTTCAACTTGATTGATAGCACTCTGACCAGTTGTTGCATCTAGCACTAAAAAGATTTCATGTGGAGCGTCTATATCAATTTTTTTAATAACTTTTATAATTTTTTTAAATTCATCCATTAAATTTTTTTTATTTTGCAACCTTCCAGCAGTATCAATTATAAGGTAGTCAAAATTATTTTTTTTAGCATAATCTAACGCTTTGTATGCAACTGCGGCAGGGTCCGTGCCTTCATCAGATTTAATAATTTTAGCATTAATTTTATTAGCCCAAACTTCCAATTGACTTACCGCAGCCGCTCTAAAAGTATCAGCAGCACCAAAAACTATTTTTTTATCATTCTTTCTTAAAATTTTGCCTAACTTTCCTATCGTTGTGGTTTTTCCTACTCCGTTGACCCCTGCAACTAAAATTACATTTAGTTTATTTTTACTTATATCTTCCAAATTTTTTTCTAATGGCTTGAGTATTTCTGATACGTAATTTGAAAAAATTTTAGAAATTTCACTTTTTTCAGAATCCCCTGGATTTACTTTTATATTAGTAAATTTTTTACATAGTTCTTTAGCACATTCTACACCAACATCTGATTCAATTAGAAAGTCCTCTAACTCATCAATATTTTTTTTATCAAATTTTTTTTTAAAAATTAGATTATTTAAACCAGAGGATAAGCTCTTTGAACTTTTGTTTAAACCTAATTTAAATTTTTCAAATATATTCATAATTAAATATTTACTATTATTTTTTTTATTCCCGAAACTTTTCCTGCCATATAAATATTATTATCTTCTTTCCAATCTATATTTAATAAACCTTCTGGAAATTCAATATTTGTAGACTTTTCATTTAATCCTAAAATTGAACCCGCTACAGTTGTGGCACATGCTGCGGTGCCACATGCTTTAGTTAAACCAGCACCGCGTTCCCAAACTTTAACTTTTACATGCTTCTTATTTTTAACACTAGCTAATGTAATATTGCATTTCTCTGGAAAATAAGCATGATTTTCCAATTGTGGTCCAATTTTATTTAGATTGAAATTATTCAAATTATCTACAAAGAAAATTAAATGTGGATTTCCAACACTTAAAGAAAAACCACCCAGAACTTCTTTTCCATCAATATTATTAATTTTTATTTTTAAATTTTTGTTATTCATTTTTTTAACTAGTGGTATTTTATTCCATTCAAAAATTGGGGTACCCATATTAATATTTATAATATGTTTATTATTTAACTCAGCTTTTAAAATTTTAAATTTGGTTTTTAAGGTAATTTTTTTTTTGCCACTTTCTTTCATCAGCAAAGAAGCTACACATCTACTTCCGTTTCCGCACGCTGTAGTTTCGCCACCATCTGAGTTATAAAATTTTAAGAAAGGATCACCACTTTTATCTTTATAAATAAAGATAACTTGATCACATCCAATATAATTCCTATCTGAAATTTTTCTTATCTGATCTTTGCTAAGTAAAATAGATTTTTCTCTCTCATCAAAAATTATAAAGTCATTTCCTAAGCCATCCATTTTATAGGCATCTAATTTATTCATATTTTAACTTTTATCTTTATTTATTGACTTTTTGAACCTCTATATGTAGTTTGCTAGGTATTCCCGCAAAATAATGTTTTTGCGGTGCCTTTGGAAACAAAGGGATCGACACTAGTCAGCGAAGGTTCGCCCACTAGTGCGATTTTTGTTGGAAAAACGAATTATGTTTGAAAATTTAACAAATAAGTTTGAAGAAATCTTTAGTTCCCTAACAAAGGCTCCTTCACTTAATGAGGCACAGGTTGATGAAGGGTTACGTAAAATGCGTCAAGCTCTTTTAGAAGCCGATGTAGCCTTACCTGTTGCAAAAAAATTAATAGAAAATATAAAACCTAGAGCAATTGGCCAAGAAATAATTAGATCAACAACACCCGGTCAAATGATAATTAAAATTGTATTTGACGAAATTGTCAAAATTTTAGGTGATACTAAATCTGAATTAAATTTTAATGCAGTTCCGCCAGTTTGTTTCATGCTAGTAGGTCTCCAAGGATCAGGAAAAACAACAACGGCTGCAAAGCTAGCAAAGTATATTGAAAAAAATAATAATAAGAAATCTATGCTCGTTAGTTTAGATGTTTATAGACCTGCAGCACAAGAACAACTAAATATATTAGGAGAAAAAAATTCAATACAAACTTTGCCAATAGTAAAAGACCAATTACCTAATGATATAGTTATGAGAGCTTTAAGTGCAGCCTCTTTAAATGGAGCTGATGTTATAATCTTTGATACCGCAGGAAGAACACAGGTAGATCTTTCTATGATGTCTGAACTTAAAGAAATTAAATCTTTAGCAAAACCACTTGAAACACTATTAGTAGCAGATTCTTTAACTGGTCAAGTCGCAGTAAATGTAGCACAAGAATTTAAAAAAACGGTAGACCTAACAGGTATAATATTGACTAGATTAGATGGAGATGGTCGTGGTGGAGCAGCATTAAGTATGAAATTTGCGACCAATGCTCCAATAAAATTTATTGGTACAGGCGAAAAAATTGAGAAATTAGATGTTTTTCATCCAGACAGAATAGCTAATAGAATTTTAGGAATGGGAGATATTGTTTCTCTAGTTGAAAAAGCCTCGGAAGATAACGATCGTGAAAGTATAAAAAAAACAGAAGCAAATTTAAAAGCAGGAACTTTTTCTATGGAAGATTATTTAAGTCAGCTTAGACAAATGAAAAAAATGGGTGGTATGGAAGGGGTTCTATCAATGCTTCCCGGAGTTTCAAAAATAAAAAAACAAATGGATAATGCGAATATTGATGAAAATATAATTAAAATTAATGAAGCAATTATTTTATCAATGACAAAAGAGGAAAGATTAAACCCAAAAATAATTAGTACCTCAAGAAAAAGAAGAATTTCTATTGGCTCAGGAGTAGATTCTGCCACTATAAATAAATTGCTGAAGCAATTTAAAATGATGAGCAACATGATGAAAAAAATGTCGAAAGGTGATCCTAAAGGAGGAATGCCTTCAGAAATATTTAATCAACTAAAATAAAAAGAGAGGAAAAGTAAAATGTTAAAAATAAGACTGTCATTAGGTGGAGCAAAAAAAAGACCAGTTTATAAAATTGTAATTGCAGATAGTAAATTTCCAAGAGATGGAAGATTTATTGAGAAGGTAGGATTTTTTAATCCATTATTACCTAAAGCAAAAAAAGAAAGAATTAACTTGGAAGTGGATAGGATAAAATATTGGATAAGCAAAGGAGCCAAACCAACGTTAAGAGTTTCTAGAATATTAGGTGAAGCAGAAATAATACCAATGCCACCTAAGGGTAACAACCCTTTTAAAGCTATTCCAAAAAAAGATAGAAAAAAAGATAAATCTGAATCTAAAGAAGCTCCAAAAGCAGCACCAAAAGAAGAAGTGAAAAAGGAAGAACCAAAGAAAGAAGCTCCAAAAGCAGCACCAAAAGAAGAAGTGAAAAAGGAAGAACCAAAGAAAGAAGCTCCAAAAGAAGAAGTAAAAAAGGAAGAACCAAAGAAGGAATAAATGTGGAAAGTAAGAATATTTACTTTGTACCCAGAATTATTTCCAGGACCCTTGGGTGTTGGGCTTTGTAAAAAAGCATTAGAAAAAAAACTGTGGTCATTAGAAGTTGTAAATATTAGAGATTATTCAACAGACAAACATAAGACTGTAGATGATACTCCTTTTGGAGGTGGAAGCGGAATGTTAATGAAGGCAGATGTAATAGCTAATTCCTTGGATAAAAATATTTTAAATGAAAATGAACCAATTATTTATTTATCACCTAAGGGAAAAATTTTTAATCAAAATTATGCAAAGAAAATTATGGATAAAAATATAAATATTATATGTGGGCATTTTGAAGGGGTAGATCAAAGACTATTAGAAACAAGAAATATAGAAGAAGTGAGTGTTGGAGACTATTTATTATCTGGTGGAGAGGTAGGAGCGTTAGTAGTTGTTGATACTATAGTTAGATTAATACCAGGTGTAGTTGGAAACCCAAATTCGTTGACCGAAGAGACATTTGAAAGAAATTTGTTAGAATACCCACAGTATACAAAACCACAAAAATGGGAAAAAAAGAATGTTCCTGATGTCTTATTAAGCGGAGATCATGCCAAAATTAAGGACTGGCGTTTAACTCAATCAGAGGATATAACACGTCGCCGACGTCCAGATTTATGGAAAAAATATAAAAAAAAATGAAAAATATAGAAGATATTAATAAAAGTATAATAAAAAAAATTTCAGAGGGTAAAAAAATCCCCGAATTTTTTGCAGGAGATTCAGTTAAAGTAGGTGTAAGAATTTACGAAGGAAAAAGAGAGAGAATTCAGTATTTTGAAGGAGTTTGTATTGCAAAAAAAAACAGAAACATTAATTCATCATTTACTGTGCGTAAAATTTCATTCGGAGAAGGTGTTGAAAGAACTTTTTCTTTATATAGCCCCATCATTGGTTCTATTGCAGTTATCAGATCAGGAAAAGTTAGAAGAGCAAAATTATATTATTTAAGAGATAGAAAAGGAAAGTCCGCTAGAATAGTTGAAAAAATCAAGAAAAAAATCGGCGTAGATGTTGCTGAGAAAATAAGTGAAAATCAAACTCCAAAAGAAGCAGTTAAAAAAGAAGAGCCAAAGAAAGAAGCTCCAAAAGAAGAATTGAAAAAAAAGAAAAAATAATTTTTTTCTACAATGCCCCAAACACTCTACGATAAAATTTGGAATCAACATGTCGTTCATCAACAGGATGATGGAACAACATTATTATATGTTGACAGACATCTTGTTCATGAGGTTACTAGCCCGCAAGCATTTGAGGGGTTAAGATTATCCAAAAGGGGTGTAAGAAAACCAGATTTAACTTTGGCAGTTGCTGACCACAATGTTCCTACGACTGATAGATTAAAAGGAATAGATGATAAAGATTCTAAAATTCAAGTAGAAACTCTAGAAAAAAATTGTAAAGAATTTGGCATAAAACTATTTGGTATGAATGATAAAAGACAGGGTATAGTTCATATCATTGGTCCTGAACAAGGATTTACGCAACCGGGCACTGTGATTGTATGTGGAGACAGTCATACCGCAACACATGGAGCATTTGGGGCTCTAGCTTTTGGAATTGGTACTTCAGAAGTAGAACATGTTTTAGCAACTCAAACTTTGATGCAAAAAAAATCAAAAAATTTTAGGGTTAATATAACAGGAAAATTACCTAC
>Ga0209709_10004069_pt1 | contig 11915 bp, 15 predicted proteins | sample ArcticOcean_MG_C_2_FD_187435 | JGI IMG/M metagenome (GOLD analysis project Ga0209709, IMG submission 187435) | Marine microbial communities from western Arctic Ocean - ArcticOcean_MG_CB4_136 (SPAdes) (version 2) | ecosystem: Environmental > Aquatic > Marine > Oceanic | place: Arctic Ocean... | reverse complement strand
CCCGCATTCTTCGCAAACCGTATTCAATTCCCAACATGCGTTATCCGTATATGCCATCGTGTTTCCCCTTTTCAAAGTCTTTTACTTAACGTCAGCCACGCTTTTGCGGCTGTTTGCGGCACTACTCCGTTTCCCAACATCCTAATTCTGTCGACCCTGTCGGCACACCCATCAACCACTCGACAAATTCTGGGTTCAGCTGGCCAGGGCATTCCAATCTGCCACCCGCTCTGTTCACTATCACAGTTGTCAGTGATTCCTGCGTTCCCTTCTTGGTTGGGTCGCTCCTGTCCTGATATCCCAGTCTCGCTTCGTGTGCAGATGGAGTCGGCCAAGATGTACACTCGCTTTCTCTGGTGAGGAGCGCCGACTTCAGCCGCACTGAATATTCCCCACGCCGTGAGATAACCGAGGCTTTCCAGATCGCTAATGACTTCTCTGAGTCCAAGGCTAATGTGTCCTTCGACATTCTCGAAGAAGCATCGAACAGGTCGAACTGCTCTGATGATTTCTTTGATGTAAGGCCAGAGGTGTCTGGGATCATCTGTTCCTTTTCGCTGTCCTGCTGCCGAAAATGGCTGACATGGGTAACCGCCAGTGATGAGGTCAACTCTGTCTCGAAAGCATTCCACTGGCAGGGTTTTAAGATTCGTATAAATAGGTGCGGGAGGTAGGAGGTTGGCTTCCATCTTGTTAACCAAGTTCGCAATGGCGAAGGCTTCGATTTCACTAAAAGCGATGACTCGATGTTTAAACCCTGCAAGCTCAAGTCCTCTTTCGATGCCACAAAATCCGCTGCATAGTGAGAGGACAGTGGGTAGTTCTTTGGTAGTATCCACATTTGTTTTCCTTTATTTAATAAAAAAGGGGGCAACCTTTCGGCCACCCCCTCTGCTCTCCTTTAGCTGTCTACTCGACCAGCCACTTCGTAGGTATCGTTTTATGCGCCCATCGGAAGCCGTGCTTTTCGCAGTAGTTCCCGTAGGTGGTTTTCGATGACTTATAAAGTTTGTTGTTGGCATTAGAAAATACAAATCTAATGTCAATGTCTGGATGTTGCTCTTTGATATAGTGATGCTTTTTCCTGTCTTCTAAATCCCATATGCCTTTTGTTTCAACATAAAAAAAGCCACCTTGTTTAGGCAGCTTAAAGTCTGGGGTGTACTTAGAAATGCGGGATGGGACATGGTAGGTTATCTTGTCTGTCTCATAAGACAACTCCAGTCCAGCATCAGTAATTTGCTTTGAGATTTTCGACTCTAGACCAGATCGAAAACCGTTGGCGATACCAACAGCTTTTGCCCTAGAATCGGCTTGCAGATTCTTGTACCATCGCTTCTTCGTCTGCATCCTGCTCGTCACTATTGAACTCCTCTTTGAGAATTTCTTTGGCGATATAGCCACCGTCAACTGCATCAAATCCTGACTCATCGCCATCGTTGCTGCCTGAGATTGGCGTGATGACTTGAACTTTTTTAAGTTGCAAAGAAATACCTTTTGAGCCGGACACAGAGTAAGCAGAGATCGTCCCACCAAGCTTTAATGTAGAGCCGCCCCACAACTGGGGGATCTGATCGCCCTGCATAATTTCGCCCGTGGAATCAAAAAACATCGGGGCGTACTTCGATTTGACTTTAACTACCATCTGGCCGCTTTCTTCGTCACGGTTAAAAGGCGTTTTGAACTTTACTTTGTCACCAAATTCTTCACGCCCTAATTCTTCACAGAGCGCAATCAAATTGTCACATTCATCCATTGCCAGCGAGGTCTTGTAGACACCATCTGGATTGAACTGAACATCTGGCTTGTTCAAGTGTGGGTAAACTGCTGTTCCTGCTGGGGTGGTAAATTTAATTCTACGAGCCATTTGGACTCTCCTTCGTTTCAATTTTAGATTTATTGGGTTTAGTTTCTTCGGCATGTGTGACGTAACTCGAAAGACTGATCGATAGTCTTTTGGCTTCGTCAAGCAGCACAAGAGGTAGTCGTTCACCTCTTTGCATACATATTTTGGCAAGTGCGTAAGCGCGTTCTGTTGGTTTCACGGGTCGTTACTCTTGTGGTTACTTCATATAGGTGGACACAATAAAAAACCCACTAAAAAGTGGGCTTGTGGGGGGTAGGTTTGCTGGAGGGTCTTACACTGTTTTAGGCAAAGCAGAAATCCGAATCTGCTATCTTGGCTAAATCTAGATCGCCTTTGGAAGGTCGAGGGAGTTCCTCGATTTCTGAGGTATCAGACAACTGCTGCATCGTGCTTTTCCAGATTGCCTCGTACAGACAGTAGTCATCGTACTGGCCGATAAAAGTCTCTCTGACGATGTTGAACAAGTCCCAACTGTGTTCGCAAGGGACAGCAAAACTATCGTGAATCATCATCATGTCGTTGATGCCCCGCTCTTTTAAAGCAAGTACGGTGGACAGGAGGTGCGAAGAGTCCATGGAGTGAATGATGTTAGGTGATATACCAGACTTGCTTTGGCGTACACAGATGCGATCAGGATCAGGCGTGTTTAAAGTGATCTGAGCGCGTTTCTTAATTCCTGCCACTCTGTCGTAGAGGTACACTTTAACTTTTTGTGTGTTCCACTTCGTGTACTTCTGCGTCACTGGGAACCCGATTGGTGTACGCCAGTGCATTGGCTTACCCTCTTTAGCTAATGCGCCTGCACACTTTTGAAAGAAGTCCATGCCTTCTGCCGCAGGACTTAGCACTTGCTGAACACACGCATAGGAAATGCCTGCTAGGAACTTAGCTGCTTTATCTTGCGACTTGATGTCACCAAAAAAGTGAGTTTTAGCGGTCTTGGAGTGCAGAACTTGGTCAGTGATATTCTCCATGATTTGTTTCTTAATCTGTTCACTAAAGCCATATTGTCTACTAGAGTAAACAAAAGTCATGCAATTGGTTTTTAACTCTTTTCTGCCAACCCCATATTTTAGCCAAAGATCAGCCATAATCTTGTCTTCGTTAGTCTGTTTAGAGCCTTTTGAAATCGAGTCAAGGACTTTATTGACGGCATCTGCAAGCGTCTTGTAGACATCTTGCGGCTTGTCAGCGGGGACTAAATTCACTAGCTTACCTGTCTGCTTATTCCTACTCGCCGCAGAATAGTGCTGCGAACCGCTACATGATCCGTCTAAACTTGGAGCGATACCGCAAAGATAGCCTTCGCCTTGGAATTTGTATCTACCCCATTCCAGGCAAGCGGCAAAGAACTGCAAAGGCTTATCGGCTTTTGACCAAAAATCGAATGATAGCTGTGGATCGACGAGGACACTCAAGACCAACTCTTCGTTTTCTAAAAACCATGCAACTCTGTCCTCTAAACTCTCTTTTGACATTTTATCGAAGTCACCAGTATTTGCGATGTGGATCATCAGCCACTCGTCGTTTTCTTGTGTGAGCGCACTGCCATTGGCTAGGAGAAACATCGCTTTGATATGGTCATCACGGTGATAGTTAAAGTGAGAAATTGGGTAAGCACGGCATCGCGTATCAAGATTCCAGCCCAAATAAAACTCATCAAACTGCGCTAAGTCTTTAGCACTATCGAGGTCTCTCTGCATCACGATTGCACCGCTTCTGATAGCCGCGTTTTTCTCTTTAATCTTCTTTGACGTTGACATATGACGCTTCTGCTCGACCTCAGTTAAAGCCGCCCAATCGACTACGCGATCTAAAGGCTGTAACTCCGTTGAGCGGGGAAACTTACCAAACTCTTTGCTCTGCTCCCAGCACCACCGAACTGCATCCACAACCGTCTTATTGATTGCTAATGGTACTTCTTGCAGGGCATTCACAGCCAGTACATAGTCAGGCAATGTGCCTAGCGACTCAGACTTTTTGAAATCATTGGCGATATTGGACTTTTGACTAAAGGTTGCGTCTTTTACTAAAGTGACCGAAGAAGCCAACTTAGGGCAGTGGTATGCCCCAGTATCAAAAGCCGCCCAAGGCTTTGGCTTTACGACAAATGCGGAGTACATTGGCTTGAGCCAAGAAAGGGCTTCTTGAGAAACAGCAATAGCGACTTGAGCGTCTTTGTGCATTCTGCAAAACTTAGAGGTGTTGTTTTTAGAGTATTCTTGGGCTTCATAAAAGATGTTTGAGAACTCAGCCACGGCATTCCAAATTGGCGTACCTGCTTTGGTGACTTGGTTGGCTGACCATTTCTCTAGCCTAAAGCCTTTCTTACCCGCCAGACCTTTTGCTGCTTCAAGGCGTTTTCTATCTGTGGCATGAGACTTAGTGACTAGTTTAGCGATCTGCTTTGCTTGCTTTTCGTCAAACTCTTTTAACCCTGCTGCCCACACTTCAGTCTCTACTCGTCTGCCCATCGTTGTGATCGCTGTGGTTAGGCTACCACCCATGCCACAGCAGTCCATTGCGGCATTCAGCCCAATGTACGCTAAGACTTCTGGCTCTATACCTTCTAACGCTGTGACCCAAAGGAACTTACGGCCTTGTGTTTTTGCCTGCTCAACTTCGATGCCAGTCCTTATGGCCTTGGCTACCCTTCCAATTGCTTCTTCAAGTACACGGAAGTGGGTCTCTGACTTAGAGAGGTGTTTTTGCTTTTCGGCTCTCGCTTCAAACCTGTCTACGCCATCTTGACGCATCTTGGCTTCACGTACTAACTGTAATTCCAATGTTACATCTGTACCGTTAAAAACTAATGTCATTTTTATTATCCCTTTGTTTGTTCGTGGCAACCGTGAGTACTTCATATAGGTCGACACAAACAAATGCTTACTTAATTGCCCTCTAAATTACCGAGGGTCTCGTTAGGTTTTGAACAAAGTTCAAGTGACCTAGAATTAAAAGCAGTACCGGTTATACCCTATTTATTCGGCCATTAATACTATTCACTACCGATTTATCGAAGTTAAATAAAAAGACGCACCAATATTGGTCTGATGCGTCCTTTATTGCGTATAGGCGGTTTTACAGAGAGTTAATCATTTTCATAACGACCCCTTCGTCCCTGTGGATGTATTTGGCTGTCGTGGCAATACTCTTATGGCCTACGAAGTCACCGATCTGCCTCAAGTTGTAGCCCATTGATGCCAGCTTAGTACAGCAAGTGTGGCGGCAGCCATGAGGTACAAAGAGTGGGTCATTGGGCGCTATCTTGCGTCTGGCTATGTGCCAAGCCGCATAAAAGGGCTTTTGGCGAAAATACAGACTGGGCTTAAAGTGCAGAGCCTCTAGCGCCTTATACGCTTCATCGGAGAGTGGTACAGTCCGATCTGTGTCGTTTTTTGTACGGAACAGGTGGACGGTACGGCGGTCTGACGAAAGCAGGCCGTAGGGTTGATCTGCACCGACTTGGCCTTCTTTAAGACCAATGTTGACAGCTTCTGTGAGCCGCATACCAGTCTTGAGTAGGATCATCGTCACATCGGCTGACCACGGTGAGCGAGTGGCACTGAGGACGTTTATAAGACCTTCCTCTTCTTCCCGCGAGAAATAACGCGGTCTACCGCCTTTGTCGGAGCGCCATTTTACTTTGGGGGTTATGTCAGTTTTTGTTTCATTGCTGTAGTGCTTAAACACTTTTGATATGGCGGCGATGTAACGATTTTGTGTGCCATCGGTTGCGCCATAGTCGAGGTCGAGGTGCTTGAGAAAGTTATACATGAGTTTGGGAGTGTAGCCAGAAATTGGCCTGATCGAATGATCAAAGAATTCGCTGAATCGCTCAATTTTTGCTAGGGAGCGTTTGCGATGTTCGACTTTGTTCCAGATGTCACTGGCGTTTTCTTTTGCAAATGCCAGGATAGTGGGGGTGGTGTTTTGTTCGTGGGTCGTTATACTGCTGCTGTTATTTTTAGTCATGGGAATACACATCCTCTATCAGTCTCAGTTTGAGGTCTAAATGTGTAAACTCCGAAGATAGTCACCCAGTGGTTGCGGTGACATCTGCTGGAAACGGGAGTTTCATCCCGAAAATCCTTTGCCCTAAAGTTGCAAATGCTCGTAAGTCATTGATTTATAGAGCAAAAGTATGCCCGGGTGGCGAAATTGGTAGACGCAAGGGACTTAAAATCCAAACGCGCTCACCAAATCTACACTTCAAGCAAAAACCCTTACAACTCAATAGCTTACAAACTCTTGCTGTTGCACTGTGGGCAAAGGATTGCTACACAGCCAGACCAAGAACTTGCGATTTTAACGAATAGATTTTACTTTTGCAAATTTATCGTGGGCAGACACTGCTGTGTCTTTTGATTGGGTTTGGGGACGATTGTCTACGATCTTTGCGCCGTATATCAAATCGTAGTTTGTCGCATACGCAGCGTTGTCGGTGGGTCTTTGTATTGAGCCTTTAGACATCGGTTTATTTCCCCTCTATCTTTTTAGTTTTTTCAAACGACCTCATGCCGCCTAGACCAAGCATACCCATTAAAACAGGAAGCATAGTACCCGTATCAGCCTGTGGGATAACTACGCCAAAGCCAGCAGCTAATGGTGAGATCAGAAAGTTGACGGCAAATCCGCAGACGCAGACCCAGCCAGTTGCTGGTCTCCAAGAACTTTGAAACCAGTTGCCTTTTGCGTCTTCGGTGTTAAGTTTAATTTGAGCAACTGCGATTTCCTGCGCGTGTTTCTGTGACATTGTTGCAATTTCATGCGCGATCTTTTGCCTTGTGTCAGCATCGGGTATCCATTTGTTTAGTAGCCCAGCCACAGGTGCTATCAAGGAATTTAATATAGCCATGTCAGTAGCTCCACATCACAGGAGCTTTGTCAGCTCCGACAACCCTGCTATCCACATGGACGAAAGTACGAGCGATTCCAACGCCAGTAAATCCCATTTGAATAGCCTGTTCCACGATCTTGTATCTTTTGTTTCCGTCACTAACTTGAATGTCTGCTGCGATTCCTTGGGCATGAGTTCCTGCTTTCTCCTTACGTTTCTCGATGGAGTGATCTTTACTTCTAAAGCCACTGGTTATAATAAATGGGAATCCACAGGACTCCCTAAGATGATCTAGCTTATGGATGAACTCAGTGTCCATACCATTTTCGCCAGTCTCCTGACAATCAAAGTCTTCCGTCTTAAAGTATTTATACCGTCCTGTCATATGCGTTCTCCTTTCTAAGTTGAAAAAAAAGCCCACAATTAAGTGGGCTGGGGTGTTACTTTCGTTTAAGTAATTTCTGTACCGTATCTGACTCGTAAATCCGCAAACCAAGCCAAACAATAGTGAATAGACTAGCGGCGGGCGGCAGCCATGCAGCTAAAGTAGCAATTGCGGTAGTGCCTGCAACCACATCAACAATATCCTTCATTTCTTCATCCATTTGCTTGACCAATTATTAAAGAGATTATTAAGTAGATGCCGTAAGCCATCAGGGAACATGCAGCTAAAGCAACCGAATTCCAGAAGAACGCTTTACGCTTTCGTGCCTGGGCGTAGATTGTCTGTTCTCTTTGCTCACGAATCTTACGGCGCAGATCAACTAATTCTTGGTAGCCCCCTGTCCCGTAGGTGTACAGCAGCAAAGTTCGCAATTCGTTTTCTTGCTGATTAACTTTTTTTTGCTGAACATAAATGTCCATTGCCTCCTGCTCAACAGATTTTTTCGATACAAGTCGTTTAAACAGGGGTGGGTTTTGTGCTTGTCTTTTTGCTTCGTTAAAATCTGAGACAGCGCCATACCACGCTCCGATTTGTGTAAGTGTGGACTCGATTTCTCGACCAGCCGCAACCATTTTCTTAACCATGTTGAAGGCTTTGGTGGCCGCCATTACAGCGGTGACTGGATCAATCATGGATCACCGCCTTCTTTGGGTTTACATATTTCGGAATGCAATAGGCAAGCACGGGAGTCCGTGTGCGCGAGGTGCGAGGAGAGTTCCACATGAGATGTCTTGCGAAATAATTACAGCGTGTTAGAGAGCGCCAATAGCTAGTACGCTTTGCATCGACCTCGCCATTAAGAGACACAGTCAACGCGAAGACTAAAAGCATTTTGTGTCATCTCCTATTCCGGTGTATCCGCTGAATCACGTTCTGTTCTAGTTGAGTAGTCATCACGCCCAGTGACTAGCGTTACAAAGTCTGCTTGGTTGCTTGGGATAGAGTCAGTAAAGCTTTCGTCATTCATTAGCTTTGTAGTCCACTCTTGTTGCATCCGTTTCCAACAGTTAGCTTTCTTGCCATCCATTGCGCCTTGAAGCCATTCGTCAATGCTTAACAAGTCGTTTAGCAATATAGCTTGCTCTGTGTCGGTTACTTCTACTGTCAGTGTTATTGTTGCCATTGTTATTACCTCGTTTAAAGTGAGTTATTTCGCTCGTTGTTGTTTAACATGCTAGGTAGCCTGAAAAATAACTTGCTCCCGAAAAGTCTGCTGTAGCGTTGCCCCCCGATTGATAATACTGACAAATCGCAGTGTCACCCGCATCCATATCTGCCAATATTGAGATACCAAACGATGAATATACTGCTGTGCCAGTGTGTACCCCAAAATCTTGGGCATTTTCAAAAACATTGTTGCTAGTTGTAAGCAAAAAATCGATAAAAGAGGCGTTATTGTCAATAGCTGTAAACATTGCAATAAAAGATAACTGATACTTGCCTGTAACTGGAGCAGTAAAAGTGTTGCTTGCAAAGTTAGCGCCCACGTCAAATTTTTCATTGTCGAAGGTAAGGGTACTGTAGCCAAGGGGTAGATTGTTTAAACCGGCTGCCCGAATCAAGAACGCAGGTTGACTGGGCATCGTGACGCGACCACTGGCGTCTATGACCATGCGTTGCGTTGCTAAAGACCCAAAAGCAAGTGTATCAGCACCGTGGTCATATTGAATGTAACCACGATACGCTTCAGAGCCAGATGTACCGTCAGAAAACGCTATTGTTCCTGAATTAGATGTACTTGACACAATTGTCATGCCTGAATTTGCTGATGTGTTACCTAACACTAAATTGCTAAAATCCGCGTAGTAAGCTGAAGGGTTAGCTAAATTAATCCCGACTTTTTCACTAGCATCAATAGTGATCGCATTACTCGTAGCATTATCATCGATGCCTGTTGACGTAAAACCCGTCAGCGTCCCGACACTGGTTATACTAGTTTGGGCGGCATCCAGCGTCAGTAAGTCATTTGTTACTTTTGTTAAGGCCATTGTTTATGCTCCTTCGAGAATTTCAATTCGTGCGATAGCTTCTTGCAAAGCTGCAACTAAGAGTGGGACAAGTTTAGATTGGTCGATGCCCTGCATATCAGGAACGCTTCGTGTACCCATGACGGCTTCAGCAGCTTCGGTAGTGACGTTGTCATCTTCATCTCTGACTTCTTCTACTGCCGCAGTGACTTCGTACTCTTCGTCACGCATTGCGTCTTTAGAGCCTGAGATTGCTTCTGGTACAACCGCTTGGACTTCGTGTGCTATGAAACCATCTACTGTTCTGTCTGCATCTACAATGAAGTTAAAGCGGCTTGGTTTTAGAGCCTTAACGCGATCAATAGAACCCGTCATTGGTACTACGTTTTCTTTTATGCGATAGTCTGATGAAGTTGCATAAACAGTTGATGAGCCGTTTACGTAAATCTGCCCACAAATGCCGTTATCATTGTAGAACTGAAGAACATCATAAACACCAGTACCTGCTTTTTTAATGTATTGAGAACCGTTAAGAACAGACCATGTGTTACTATCTGAAATCGAAGTCCCAGAAACAAAAAATCTACCAATGGCGTCTATCCGCATAACCTCATTTAACGCATCTATATCTGATGTAGCGGTAGGGTGTGTGTAAAACCTGAGTTGAGTTCCCCAGTTTCCGCTGTTTTCTCTAAAGAAACCCAGTCCAGAGGAAATCTGCCCAACACCTCCACCTGTACCGCCACCTAACAAAAACACTCCTGCATTAGTAGAACCGTAGTTATTGCTGTTAACAAGTTTGACCGTGCTGGCTTTGCCGATAGTTGCGCCATCAGTGTTGCCTGCAACTACCACGCCAGTTAGCCCAACAGCTAAATTGGCATTAACAGTATCACCAGCACCCGCAAATAAACCTACACTGTTGTTACCACCGTCAACAAATAACGCATTAGCGTTGCCGTCAGACTCAACGCGGAAGTCCATGTCAACACCGTCCTCGTTGACAACAACACCCCCACCATCAAGAATATTCATTGATCTAACCCAAGTGATAGCTGCGTCTGCTGATCCTGAATTCACTGTCTTAAATTGGATCATACCGCTTGATAATTCTACCATTTGAGCAGATGATGTCTGACCGTATTTCCAGCCACTATTATGGTAAGCATTGTTTGTTATGTAGTGGTCTCCACCACTATGACCGATGTTGTAAGCGTATCCGTTTATTTGTAAGTTTGTATAACCTGAACCAGATGTATCAGGAACCACACCTATCCCAACCGCATCATTACCACCATCAACAAACAGCATATTAGCGTTGCCGTCTGACTCAACGCGGAAGTCTACGTCTGCGCTTGCCTCATTAAACACTGCACCGCCGTTGGCCGTTAAGACTCCAGATATCGTTGGAGTAGTCAGCGTAATCGAATCAGAGACAGACCCCGTTTTTATTTTAGTTAGAGCCATCGGTTATTCTCCTAGTGCATTTGCTGCTTGGGCGGCTTGATAGGCTGCGATGACTGCATCGGTGTGCATGAGTTCACAGATGGCTTGGACTTCTGCTGACTCGTTGGAGTAGTCATCGCCTGCGGTGACAACGTGTCTGTGGAAGCTAGAACTTAGTTCAACGCCGTCTTCCATTACTGCTGTTTTAGTTCTGATTTGAATCGCTTTGAACTCACCAACGATCTCTATTTTATCTTCGGATATTACTTTTGATAATGCCATTTTGTTGCTCCTGTCAGTGCCTACCGTCCGATAGGCGTATGGTTAATTATGCGTTTGCAGCGTAAGTTATAGAACCAACAATATAAGTCACGCTGTTGTTGATTGCAGATACAATCTCCCAGTTCCAAGTTTGACTATTGTTATTACTTAAAAACCCCAGTTTAGTGCCTGAGTAATGTCTCAAAGTAACATTTCCTGATCTAGCCCAATTAACATTATATGCCGATACAGGTGGGCCATTGTAGCTTCCGGCACTACCCGCCGTGAAAGGCAAACCGGCTATGACTAAAGTGCCAGAGGTAGTGCCACTGACACTAAAGTTAGGGAGATAAAATTCAACAGTCACCAGTCTGCCCACTTTTGTGTAGACTCCTGTAGGGGAATATCCACTAGCGTGGGTAAAAGTAGGTTGTGTGCCACTATATGCCTGCAATACGGGCGACCAACTCCCCTCCTCATAACTGCTTAAGGTTTGACTAGAAATATTTGACGCAGAGGCAGGGCCGAAGACTACACCGCCTGATAGGTAGAGGTCTTTGAATCGTCTTGCAGAAGTTCCTAAATTAACTACTCCATCGCTTGCGCCACCACTAGAGTTAGAAGCAGGAGCAACATTTGCCGCCCAAAGAATCAAATTTCCAGTTGAATTACCAATCGTTATTGCATCACCGTTTGCAGTACCAATACTACCTACGGCTGTGCCTTGTTTGCGGAAGGTGACAATCTCGCCATCTGAATTATCTCTATCAAAAAATGCCGCTTGCTGATGCGATGATTTAGCGTATATGTAGCCCTGTGAGTTTAGTGTTACTGAGGTTGCCTCTGCTTGTGCTGTGCCTCCCACAAAAACATTTTCACTAGCATCAATAGTAATAGCTGTGGACGTAGCGTTATCGTCTATACCTGTACTGGTGAACGCTGTGTGCGTACCTCCGTTGATCGTTGGAGCGGTAAGGGTCTTATTCGTGAGCGTCTCAGCTCCTGCAACAGTGGCAACTGTCCCATCGACTTTTGCAGAAGTCACAGCGTCATCTTGAATCTTCGCTGTCGATATAGTGTTATCGTCTG
>Ga0209709_10004065_pt1 | contig 11925 bp, 8 predicted proteins | sample ArcticOcean_MG_C_2_FD_187435 | JGI IMG/M metagenome (GOLD analysis project Ga0209709, IMG submission 187435) | Marine microbial communities from western Arctic Ocean - ArcticOcean_MG_CB4_136 (SPAdes) (version 2) | ecosystem: Environmental > Aquatic > Marine > Oceanic | place: Arctic Ocean... | reverse complement strand
AAGTAACTAATCCTCCTATTGATTCATTAAGAGAAAACAAAGTTATGAGTTTAAAAACAAGATTTGGAAATCTTGGAAATATTTTAGATTTTACAAATTTAACCCAAGAAAACATATATGTTTTAAGTAGCCCTATCTTATCAAACTCACAATTAGAAAAATTTATTAATTTTTTTGGAAAAAACTCAATCACAATTGATTGCACTTTCACTAAAGAAGAAAACCTTGAAGAAGCAATTAAGAGAATCCAACAAGAGTCTGAAATTTCAGTTAGACAAGGTATTACGCAGTTGGTTTTGAGTGATAAAAATGTTTCAGAGCTAAGATTGGCTATACCAATGCTTTTATGTGTTGGGGCGATAAATACTCATCTTATTAAAAATAAATTAAGAGGATATGCCTCTATTAATGCTCAAACAGGCGAAGCATTAGACACACATTCGTTTGCAACTCTTATTGGAGTTGGAGCGACAACAGTTAATCCTTATTTGGCATTAGACAGTTTGTATCAAAGATTTGAAAAAAAATTATTTGGTAATTTTGGTTATGATGAATGCATAGAAAGATTTATTCAATCAGTGAATAATGGCTTACTTAAAATAATGTCAAAAATGGGAATATCAGTTTTGAGCTCTTACCGAGGTGGGTGTAATTTTGAGACAGTTGGTTTAAGTAGAACTGTAGCATCAGAATATTTCCCAGGAGTTTTGTCTAAAATATCAGGAATAGGGTTGAGTGGAATAGAAAATAAATTAAGAATTATTCATAAACAAGCATTTGAAGATAGCAACACGGTTTTACCTATTGGTGGACTTTATAAGTATAGAAAAAATGGAGAAACGCATCAATATCAAGGTAAATTAATGCATCTATTACAAAGTTCTGTTGGATCAAACTCTTTTGAAGGCTATAAAAAATATGTTGATGGTATTTACAACCTACCACCTATACATCTAAGAGATCTTATTGGGTTTAGGGAAAGAAATTTAAATCCATCTATTAATATTTCAGAAGTAGAACCAGTTGAAAATATCTTAAAAAGATTTGGTAGCGGAAGCATGTCTCATGGAGCTTTATCAAAAGAGGCACACGAAACATTGGCAATAGGTATGAATAGAATTAAGGGTGCCTCTTGTAGTGGAGAAGGAGGAGAAGATGAAAAAAGATTTATCAAGATGGACAATGGAGATAGTGCAAATTCTAGGGTTAAACAAATTGCTTCTGCAAGATTTGGTGTAACAATTAATTATTTGAATAATTGTAATGAAATAGAAATAAAAATTGCCCAAGGAGCTAAACCCGGAGAGGGTGGACAGTTGCCTGGATTTAAAGTTACAGAAGAAATCGCAAGACTGAGGCACTCAACCCCTGGCGTAACCTTAATATCACCACCACCACACCATGATATATATTCTATCGAGGATCTGGCACAGCTAATATATGACCTTAAACAAGTAAATCCAAAAGCTAGAGTTGGAGTAAAATTAGTTGCATCATCAGGAATTGGAACTATTGCAGCTGGAGTAGCAAAAGCAAAAGCAGATATAATTTTGATTTCTGGACATAATGGCGGAACAGGAGCCACTCCACAAACAAGCGTTAAGTATGTAGGTATACCATGGGAAATGGGTCTAACAGAGGCTAATCAAGTTTTAACCTTAAATAGTTTAAGACACACAGTAACATTAAGGACAGATGGTGGAATTAAAACGGGGAGAGATGTAATTATTGCAGCAATGATGGGAGCAGAGGAGTATGGAGTAGCAACTACAGCCTTAGTGGCAATGGGCTGCATAATGGTAAGACAGTGTCATTCTAATACTTGCCCAGTTGGAGTTTGTACTCAAGATGACAAATTAAGAAAAAATTTTACTGGGACACCAAATAAAGTGGTTAATTTATTTACATTCATTGCTCAAGAAGTAAGAGAAATTTTGGCCAAGATTGGTTTTAAAACCTTAAACGAGATAATTGGAAGAACTGATTTATTAAGACAAGTAAGTAAAGCGTCTCCAAATTTAGATGATTTGGATTTAAACCCACTTTTTGTTCAGGCTGATCCTGGAGAAAATTTAAGATACTGTAAAGAAAAAAAAATTAATTATGTTCCTGACACGTTAGATCAAGAAATTATACCTGAAATTGAAGATCAGATTGGAAAAGTAAAAATAATTGATAAAGAATTTAATATAAAAAATACTCACAGAACTGTAGGGACAAGAATATCTCATTATCTTTATAAAAAATATGGAAATGAAAAATTAAAGAATGATTTTTTAACACTTCAATTTAAAGGTTCTGCTGGCCAGTCCTTTGGAGCTTTTGGAATAAAAGGTTTGAAGCTTGTTCTTAAAGGTGACGCTAATGATTATGTTGGAAAAGGTTTATCAGGAGCAACATTATCAATTAAACTTTCAGATGAAAGTAATTTAATTTCCAATGAAAATACTATAATTGGGAATACAGTATTGTATGGAGCAACTTCAGGAAAACTTTTTGCGGCAGGTCAAGCAGGTGAAAGATTTGCTGTAAGAAATTCTGGAGCCACAGCTATTATTGAAGGTTGTGATTCTAATGCTTGTGAGTATATGACGGGGGGAACAGTGGTGATATTAGGTAATGTAGGAGATAATTTTGGTGCAGGAATGACTGGAGGAATGGCATTTATTTATGACCCAAATAATGATTTTGAAAAAAAAGTTAATCCAGAGACTGTAATATGGCAAACCCCTGAGACAGATTATTGGGTAAATTTTCTAAAAAAATTAGTTGAAGAGCATTTTCTAGAGACAAATTCAAATTTATCTAAAAAAATAATAGAGAATTTTGATAATGAAATTTTTAATTTTTTACAAATTTGTCCAAAGGAAATGATTGATAAGTTGGAAAATCCTTTAAGTTTAAAGTCCAATATAAAAGAAGTAAGTTAAAGTGAAAAATATTAATATTTTTTGTTTTGGTTTTGGGCAGGTAGCAAAAAATTTTATAGACAAACTTATTTTAGAAAATTATAATATCACCTTATCTTCAACCACCAGAAACGAAACCAAAAAAGAAATTTTTAACGGAATTGATTACAAAAGCTTTCAATTTAATAGTGAAAAATATGATAAAAATATTTTATCAAAACTAAGAGAAGCTGACCATATTTTAGTTTCTATACCACCAAAAGAAGGTGAAGATATAGTGATAAAAAGTTTTTCAAAATTCTTAGAAAGTTCAAAAGTAAAATGGATAACTTATTTATCTGCAACTAGTGTTTATGGAAATCACAAAGGTGATTGGGTAAACGAAAATAGTGAAACAAAACCAACATCTCCCAATGGCCTTGCAAGATTAAAAGCTGAAAATTCTTGGTTAGCACTAAAAATGAGTAAAAATTTACCAGTTCAGATATTTAGATTATCTGGAATTTATTCCAATGAGAGAAATATATTAGTCCGTCTAAAATTAGGAACAGCTAAATTAATTAATAAAAAAAATCATTTTTTTTCAAGAATTCATGTTGAGGACATTGCTAGTATATTATTTAAATCACTGTCTAAATTTAAATCGGGAGAGATATATAACTTAGCTGATGATAGGCCGTCATCTTCAGAAGAGATTATGCTACATGGAGCTAAAATACTAAATATTAAGAATCTTAAAAAGATTGAAGTTAAAGAAATAGAAAGTGAAATGTTGAAAAATTTTTATAAAGACTCAAAAAAAGTAAGTAATAAAAAAATGAAAAATTATTTTAGCTATAATTTTAAATTTCCAACTTATGTAGAGGGTCTAGATTATATTAGAAACAATTTCATTTAATTCTAAATTAATTTTTTTAAGACCCCTTTTACTTGACAGGCTATGATCACCATTTTTAACTATTACCAGTTTTTTTTTTGCTTTGTTAAAAATTTTAAGAACTTTTTTTGAATAATTTTGAGGAACAGCCGTATCTTTACTTCCATGAATCATTGTAACTGGAATCTTTGAATTAATTTTTTTATGTAAAATTTTATTTCTTCTACCATCCTTTATTAGCTGCAGAGAAATTGGATATTCATAACTATCATTTTTTAAGTTGTAAATACCTTTTTTAATAGTTTCATATTTCATTTTTTTTGTAAATTTTTTCCACATTAAATTTTCTAAAAATTCTGGAGCAGATCCTATTCCTAAAAAACCTTTAATTTGTTTTTTAAAATTTTTAAATTGATTAAGAGATAGCCAGGCACCCATACTTGAACCTACTAAAATAAAATTATTTTTTTTGACTATTTTTTTTATTGAAATTTCAACATCTTTAGACCACATACTTATATTTCCATTGGTAAATTTTCCCGATGATTTTCCATGACCAGAGTATTCAAGAGCAAGAAAACCTAGTTTATTTTTTCTAGCATATTTAAAGATAGCTTTAGGTTTCTCCCCTTCTATATTTGACATAAAACCATGAAGAAAAATAATATAAAGGTTTTTTTGATAATAATTGGTCAAATATCTAATTTTTTTAGTATTTGATATTTTTAAGTACTTAAATTTATTCATAAAAGTTTATTACATTTATTTCTTAATATATAACTCTAACAAATGTCATCAAAAATAAAAGTTTTACAAGTTATTCCAAAACTGGGTTATGGAGGTGCTGAAACAGGCTGTTTTGATTTGGCTCATTATTTACCTGAAAATAATTGTTTATCTTTTTTAGTTACGAGTGGAGGTGATCTTCTTAAATATGTTGATAAAAAAAAAGTAAAAGTAATAAAACTTCCAGTCCAAAGCAAGAATCCAATTTTAATACTTTTTAATTCAATAGCTTTAACTTTAATAATTTTATTTTTTAATATAACAATTGTACACGCAAGAAGTAGAGCGCCAGCTTGGTCATGTCTTATAGCAACAAAAATAACTAGAAGAAAATTTGTAACTACTTTTCATGGTACTTATAATTTTAATAATGAAGTTAAAAAATTTTATAATTCTGTAATGGTAAGATCAGATTTAATAATTGCAGGCTCTAATTTTATTTTTTCTCATATAAATAAAAATTATTTAAAATATTTAGATTCAAAAAAAAAATTTTTGGTAATTTTTAGAGGTATTAATATTGATTATTTTGATCCTTCAACTACGATAGAGGCAGATGAGGATAAATTGTATAAAGAATGGAAAATTAATAGAGATAAAAAGATAATACTACTTCCAGGTAGATTGACATCCTGGAAAGGCCAAGAGATGTTTATCGAATCTCTTAATCTGGTAAATATTGAATTAGGACACGAACCATTTTATGCAATTATACTAGGAAACGATCAAGGAAGAAATGTTTATAAAAAAAAACTTATAAGACTTGTGGAGCAATACAGATTAAGCAATCAAGTAAGGTTTGTTGAGCATTGTAAAAATATGCCACTTGCCTATAAAATTTCAAGTTTAATAGTTTCAGCTTCAATTGAACCTGAGGCATTTGGCAGAGTTTCTGTGGAGGCACAATCAATGGAAAAACCGATTTTAGCTAGCAATATTGGAGGATCAAATGAGACAGTTATTAATGATAAAACTGGATTTCTTTTTGAAGCAGGAAAAGCAGAATCATTAAGTAAAAAAATTATAGAAGCCCTACAATTGGATGAAACAACATTGAAATCTATGGGTAATGAAGGTAGAAAAAATATAATAAAAAAATTTAATATAGAGAAAATGTGTTTCTCTACTTATTCGGAATATAAAAAATTAATAAATTAAATGACAAAAATTAGATTACCAGACGGTAAAGATATTATTTTTTCAGATAAAGTTACAGGACTAGAGGTTGCTGAGAAAATTAGTAAATCTTTATCAAAAGCTGCACTCATAATGAGTGTTGATGGTAAGCAAAAAGATTTAAGCCATGTAATTGAAAATGATTGTGAGGTAAAAATATTTACTTCAAAAGATCAGGAAGGATTAGACACAATAAGACATGATACAGCGCATATTCTGGCAATGGCCGTTCAAGAAATTTTTCCAAAAACTCAAGTCACTATTGGACCTGTGATTGAAAATGGTTTTTATTATGATTTTGCTAGAAAAGAACCTTTTACTCAAGATGATTTAGATAAAATAGAAATTAAGATGAAAGAGATAGTTGATAGAAATGAAACTACAACAAGAGAGGTCTGGGATAGAAAAAAAGCAGTTTCACACTTTAAACAAAAAGGAGAATTCTATAAAGCTGAAATAATTGAAAGTATTCCAGGAGACGAGGAGCTATCAATTTATTATCATGGACCTTGGCATGATTTGTGTAGAGGGCCACATTTAATGTCTACAGGAAAAATTGGCAAATACTTTAAGCTTACAAAAGTTTCTGGTGCATACTGGAGAGGAGATTCTAATAATGAAATGCTTCAAAGAATTTATGGGACAAGTTGGTCTAATCAAAAAGATTTAGATGATTATTTAAAAAGAATCGAAGAAGCCGAAAAAAGAGATCACAGAAAACTTGGAAAAGAGATGGATTTTTTTCATTTTAGAGAGGAGAGCCCAGGAGTAGTTTTTTGGCATGAAAAAGGATGGAAGTTATTTCAAAAACTAATTGCTTACATGCGAGATAGACAAGAGAGAGCAGGCTATAAAGAAGTAAACACTCCTGAAATTTTAGATAGAGCTCTTTGGGAAAAATCAGGCCATTGGGAAAAATATGGAGAACATATGTATACATCACAAACTCCTGATGAAAAAATATTTGCCATTAAACCAATGAATTGTCCAGGTCATGTTCAGGTATTCAATCAAGGTTTAAAGAGTTATAGAGATCTTCCTTTGAGAATTGCGGAATTTGGAAAAGTTCATAGATATGAGCCCTCTGGTTCGTTACATGGATTATTAAGAGTTAGAGCTTTTACTCAAGACGATGCTCATATTTTTTGTACAGAAGATCAGATTACAGAAGAGTGTTTAATTGTTACGAATTTGATTTTAGATATCTATAAAGATCTTGGATTTGAAAATGTAATTTTAAAGTATTCAGATAGGCCAAACCTACGAGTGGGTGATGATAAAGTTTGGGATAAGGCAGAGAAAGCTTTATTAGATGCTGTTAAAGCGTCCAAACTTGAATATACAATTAACAAAGGGGAAGGAGCATTTTATGGTCCAAAAATTGAATTCGTTTTAAGAGATGCTATTGGTAGAGATTGGCAATGTGGAACTTTGCAAGTAGACCTAAACTTACCTGGTAGATTAGATGCATCCTTTGTTGATAAAGATGGAACTAAAAAAGTTCCCGTAATGCTTCATAGAGCATTGTTCGGTTCACTTGAAAGATTTATAGGAATATTAATTGAAAATTACTCTGGAAAATTTCCATTTTGGATAGCTCCCTTACAAACAATGATTATACCTGTCTCAGAAGATTTTGATGGATATGCAAAAGAAGTTAATAAAAAAATTAAAGATATAGGAATTAGTTCTGAAGTAGATTTAAAAAATCATAATTTAAATTATAAAATTAGAGAACATTCTTTATCAAAAATACCGCTTTTACTGATTTGTGGTAAAAAAGAAGTTGACAGTAACTCAGTAACGATTAGAAGACTAGATACTAATAAACAAGAAAATATGGAATTAAACTTATTTTTAAAAACTTTCTCAGCTTTAAACAAAGCACCCTCAAATTAAGTGGCAGATTTTAAGCAAAACTACTTTCAAAGAAGAACTAAAGATAAAGGCCCAAAGTCTAATAACAGAATCAATTCACCAGAAGTTCAAGTTATAAATAGTAGTGGAGAAAACTTGGGAATTTTAAATACAAATGAAGCGATATCAATGGCTAAAGAAGAAGGTTTGGATTTAATTGAAATTTCTCCAAACGCTAAACCACCAGTATGTAAAATTATTGACATGGGGAAATATAAATATGATGCTCAGAAAAAAGCAAATGTAGCCAAGAAAAAACAAAAAAAAGTTGAATTAAAAGAAATTAAAATGAGACCTGTAACAGAGACTCATGACTATCAATTTAAGATAAAAAATGCACAAAAATTTATATCTAAAGGAGACAAGGTAAAATTTACAATTAGGTTTAAGGGAAGAGAATTACAACACTCTCATCTAGGTAGAGAATTAATGGATAAAATCAAAGAAAGCATGAAGGAAATGGGTAAAGTTGAGTTACATCCAAAGTTTGATGGTAAACAAATGATAATGGTTATTCAGCCTTTATAGGGTTTAATAGAGGTTGTAAATCTATTCCAATATTTGTATAAGTCCGCTGAATTATGCCAAAATTAAAAACTAAAAGTTCAGCAAAAAAAAGATTTAAAATCACTGCTACAGGCAAGGTTATGATGGCTCAAGCGGGTAAGAGACATGGCATGATTAAAAGAACAAATTCACAAATTAGAAAATTAAGAGGCACGACAACTATGTCAAAACAAGATAGCAAAATAGTTAAATCGTATATGCCTTACAGTTTAAGAGGATAAAATGGCAAGAGTAAAAAGAGGTGTAACAAGTCACGCCAAGCATAAAAAAGTTTTAAAAGCTGTCAAGGGTCAATGGGGCAGAAGAAAAAATACAATTAGAATCGCAAAGCAAGCTATGGAAAAAGCTATGCAATATGCTTACAGAGATCGTAGAACTAAAAAAAGAGAATTTAAATCTTTATGGATACAAAGAATTAATGCGGGTGTTAGATCTGAAGGGTTAACCTATTCTAAATTTATTAATGGATTATCAAAGTGCGGAATTAAGCTAGATAGAAAAATACTAGCAGAAATCGCGTATGATAGCCCAGAAGCCTTTAAAACAATCGTTCAAAAAGCTCAATCGGCACTAAATTAATCTTCACTATTGTTTTTCTTTGATGAAGAAATAATCTCTAAGTATGTCTGATATTAAAAAAATAAAAGATGAATTTCTTTTAAAATTGAAAAATAATTTAGATTTAAATCAAGTTAATCAAATCAAAACTGATTTATTTGGTAAAAATGGATTGATTAGTTCTCAATTCAAGCAACTTGGAAAAGTAGCAGAAGAAGAAAGAAAGAAATTTGCGTCAGATTTAAACTCAGTAAAAGATGAGCTTCAAAATTTAATTACCACAAAGATTAACAATATTGAGACCAAGGACATTAATCAAAAATTAGAAAAAGAAAAAATTGATATAACATTACCTGAGAGATCTTTTATTCAAGGAAAAATACATCCCGTGTCTCAAGTTATAGATGAGGTCTCTTCTATTTTTTCAGAAATTGGATTTAGTGTTGAAGAGGGTCCGGATATTGAAAATGAATATAATAATTTTACAGCTTTAAACACACCAGACAATCATCCAGCAAGAGATATGCATGACACATTTTATCTTGATGATAAAAAAGAATTATTGTTAAGAACTCACACTTCTCCGGTTCAAATTAGAACTATGCTTAATGATAAACCACCTTTTAAAATAATTGCACCAGGTAGAACATACCGATCAGATAGTGATCAAACACATACACCCATGTTTCATCAAGTTGAAGGATTGCATATTGATAAAGATTTAAATATGGGTCACTTAAAAGGCTGCTTAAATTATTTCATTAAAGAGTTTTTTGAGGTTGATAAGATTAAAATGAGATTTAGGCCAAGTCACTTTCCATTTACCGAACCATCAGCTGAGGTTGATATTGGCTATGAAATTAAAAACGGGAAAATAGTAATTGGTGAAGGAGATAAGTGGCTAGAAATTTTAGGTTGTGGAATGGTACATCCAAATGTTTTAAAAAATGTAAAAGTAAATCCTGATAAGTTTCAAGGATATGCATTTGGCATAGGAATAGATAGGTTGGCAATGCTTAAGTACGGCATAAATGATTTAAGAGCATTTTTTGATTGTGATTATAGATGGCTAAATCATTTTGGTTTTGATCCAATAGACGTACCCACAAACTACAGAGGTTTAAGTAGATGAAGATTACAACGGATTGGTTAAAAGAGCATCTAGATACTAAACTCAATGAAAATCAAATCATTGATAAACTTACTGACGTTGGTTTGGAAGTAGAGAATGTCAACAGTCAATCTGGTCAACTAGATAGCTTCATAGTTGCTAAGATTTTGAAAGCAGAAAAACATCCTGACGCAGATAGACTTAGAGTTTGTGATATAGACATTGGATTAGATGACTATGTTAAAGTTGTGTGCGGTGCTCCAAATGCAAAAGAAGGACTTCTGACAATTTATGCTCCCCCTGGAGCGGTAGTGCCAAAAAATCAAATGAAATTAGTGGTAAGTAAAATAAGAGGTGTTACCTCATATGGAATGCTCTGCTCAGAATCTGAACTTAACTTATCCAGTGAAAGTGATGGTATTATAGAACTTTCATCAGAAAAATATAATAAGAAAATAGGAAAAAACTATTTTCCTAAAAATAGCATAAATATAATTGATATATCAATTACACCAAACAGAGCAGATTGTTTAGGCGTAAGAGGAATTGCAAGGGATTTGGCAGCAGCAGGTTCCGGTAAATTAAAAAATCTAAAAACAGAAAAATTAGTTCAAAAAAGTAAGCAAAAAATAAATATAAAAATAATCAAAGAAAAAAAACAAGGATGCACAACTTTTGGAAGTTGTTTAATTACAGGTGTAAAAAATACTGAAAGTCCAGATTGGTTAAAGAAAAAAATAATATCTTTAGGTCAAAAATCGATCTCTGCAATTGTTGATATTACAAATTACGTAATGTTTGATTTAAATAGACCATTACATGCTTATGATGCTGACAAAATAGATAAAGAAATAATAATAAGAAACTCTAAAAAAGGTGAGAAATTTAAAGCGTTAGATGACAAAGATTATGATCTTGAAAACGATATGTGTGTTATCACAGACAATTCAGGAGTATTAGGGTTGGGAGGCATAATTGGAGGAACAAGATCTGGAACTGAACTAGATACAAAAAATGTATTAATTGAGTCCGCTTATTTTAACCCTAGATCAATTAGAAAAACTTCTAAAATTTTAAATATAGATACTGATGCAAAGTTTAGATTTGAAAGAGGAATTGATCCATTGTCAATAGAGCAAGGACTACAACGAGCTGCCGAGTTAATTAAAAAAATCTGTGGAGGACAAATTAGTAAATTTGATATTAAAAAAATAGAAAATGTTAAAAATAAATTGGTAAAATTTGACATACAATTATTTGAAAAAATAACAGGCTTTAAAATTGAGCAAAAAGAAATGATTAAAATACTAACTAATCTAGGTTTCGAAATAAAAAAACAAAAAAAACGACTACTATTAACAGTGCCATCATGGAGACCTGATATTGAACAAGAAGTGGATATAGTTGAGGAGCTAGTAAGAATCAAAGGCTATGATGAAATTAAGATGATTGAACCTCAAAAAGTTAGAAAAAAAAATACTTTAAGCCAAACACAAAAGTTATTTCATTTTTTACAACGAGCTATTGCATCAAAAGGATATTTGGAGGCTATTACATGGTCTTTTACAGACAGTAAAGTTAATCAATTATTTATCGAAAACAATAAAGAGATTAAAATAGTTAATCCTATAAGTGCAGATTTGAATGTATTGAGAACTTCAATTTTTTCAAATTTGATTATTCATCTAAATAAAAATTTAGGAAGAGGATTTAAAGATTTATCAATATTTGAAATAGGTCCAACTTTTTCAGGATCACAACCAGGAAATCAACAAACTTTAGTTGGTGGCTTAAGATCAGGAAAATTGTCTAGACAAAGTTGGGCAGAGCAAGAGAGGTTAGTTGATGTTTTTGATATTAAAAGAGATATTATTCAAAGTTTAGTTGAAGCTGGGTATAATAAAGACAAATTCTATATTGACGATGAAACACCAAACTATTATCACCCTGGAAAATCTGGAAGAATATTTTTAAATAAGAACAAAGAAAATGTAGTAGCTTTTTTCGGTGATATTCATCCGAGT
>Ga0209709_10004063_pt1 | contig 11929 bp, 12 predicted proteins | sample ArcticOcean_MG_C_2_FD_187435 | JGI IMG/M metagenome (GOLD analysis project Ga0209709, IMG submission 187435) | Marine microbial communities from western Arctic Ocean - ArcticOcean_MG_CB4_136 (SPAdes) (version 2) | ecosystem: Environmental > Aquatic > Marine > Oceanic | place: Arctic Ocean... | reverse complement strand
TCTACAAATTCACCCATATTTTCTTGATTTTCAGGACTACCAAAATTTAAACAATTCGTGATTGCAATTGGTTTAGCACCAACGGAAATTAAATTTCTCCAACTTTCACAAACAATTTGTTTTCCACCACTTAAAGGATGAGCCCAACAATATACTGCTGAAGAATCTACAGAAGCTGCAACGGCTTTAGATGTGCCATGAATTCTAACAACACCAGCATCTCCTCCAGGTTTTTGAATAGTGTCACCCATAACAGTATGATCATATTGTTGCCAAATCCATTCTTTACTACAAACATTAGGATTGGATAGAACTTTATTTAGAACATTTACTATTTTTAAGTTTTTAAATTGTTCTTTTTCAATTTTTATTTTTTTTGGAAGTTTAGCTTTTTTCCATTTTCGGTTGTACATGGGGGAATTTTCAACCAATGTATTAACTGGAATATCTGCAACTTTTACTTTATCAAAATAAAGTTCAATTTTTTTACTTTTTGTTGTTTTGCCTATTATTGCAAAATCTAAATTCCATTTATCAAATATTTTTTTTGCCAAGTCTTCTTTGCCATTCTCCAAAACTATAAGCATTCTCTCCTGACTTTCAGAAAGCATAATTTCATAGGGAGTCATTTTTGACTCTCGGCAAGGAACCATATCTAAATTAATTTCTATACCAAGGTTTCCTTTAGATGCCATTTCAATACTAGAGGAGGTTAAACCAGCAGCACCCATATCTTGAATGGCTATAATTGAGTCTCCAGACATTAACTCTAAACAAGCTTCTAATAAAAGTTTTTCAGTAAAAGGATCACCAACTTGAACAGTTGGTTTTTTTTCTTCAATTTTATCATCAAAAGAGGCTGAGGCCATGCTAGCACCATGAATTCCATCTCTTCCAGTTTTAGACCCAACATATATGACGGGCTTTCCTAAGCCAGCTGCTTTTGAATAAAAAATTTTATTTTTTTTAACTAACCCTAAAGTCATAGCATTGACTAAAATATTACCATTATAAGACTCGTCGAAGCTAGTTTGACCTGCAATTGTTGGAACACCCATACAATTACCATAACCCCCAATTCCATGAACAGCTCCCCGAAGTAAGTTTTTAGTCTTTTTGTTTTGAGGTGAGCCAAAGTGAATTGAGTTAAGGTTAGCAATAGGTCTTGCTCCCATTGTAAAAATATCCCTCATAATTCCACCCACACCAGTTGCAGCACCCTGATAAGGTTCAATAAATGAAGGATGATTATGGCTTTCTATTTTAAAAACTATTGCATCATCATCACCAATATCAATAACCCCGGCGTTTTCACCAGGACCTTGAATCACTTTTTTTCCTTTGGTAGGTAAATTTTTGAGATGAAATCTTGATGATTTATAAGAACAGTGCTCATTCCACATTGCAGAAAAAATTCCAAGCTCAGTAATATTAGGAACTCTCTTTAGTAGATCACAGATCTTTTTATATTCATCTTTTTTTAACCCATGATCAATTGCGATTTGTTCGTTAACTATCATTATCTTAAATTATTTATTAGGTTTTCAAAAAATATAGACCCATCTTCACCAGATAGAGCAGGGTCAATCATTCTCTCTGGATGAGGCATCATCCCTAAAACATTTTTTTCTTTATTAAAAATACCTGCAATGTTTTTAATAGAACCGTTGGGATTATTTTCTTTATTAATATTTCCATCTTCATTTGAGTAAAATAAAGCAATTTGATTATTGTCATCAATTTCTTTTATTTGTTCTTTTGAGCAAAAGTAATTTCCTTCATTGTGTGCGATATGAAATTCAAGTGTATCTTTCTTGATATCTTTAAAATAGAAGTTATCTTTATTGTTTACTTTTACAAAGACGTTTTTACAAATAAATTCCAAGTACTTGTTTCTAAGCAATACACCAGGGAGCAAACCTGCTTCTACTAAAATTTGAAAACCATTACAGATACCCATAACCTTGCCACCTCCTTGCGCAAAATTAAGTACAGATTTCATAACCTTAGATTTTGACGCCATACTTCCACATCTAAGATAATCCCCATAAGAAAAACCACCAGGTAATACAACCAAATCACTTTTTGGTAGTTCCAGGTCATCATGCCAAACCATCTTATTTTTAAAACCAAATTTCTTTAAGGCAACATCCATATCTCTATCACAATTAGATCCTGGAAAAGTTATTACGGATGAATTCATTCTTTATTATTGTGACTCAATAATTTTATAATTTTCTATTACCAAATTAGCCAAAAGCTTCTTACACATTTTTTCCACCTCTTCTTCAGCTTTTTTTTTATCATTTTCTTTTGTATTGATTTCAAAATATTTTCCTTGTCTTACTTCATTGACACCTTCGAAGCCCATACCATCTAACGTTTGATGAATAACCTTACCTTGCGGGTCCAGTACATCTTTTTTTAGTGTAATAATTACAGATACTTTCATATTTGCTTTCTTTTTTTAACTGATCTTAGTTTTGTAACATTTACAGCACTTACATTGGAGTTTTCATGAAGAATTCCCAATCTTTTTGCAACCTCTGTGTAAGCCGGTATTAGATCTCCCAAGTCTTTCCTAAATCGATCTTTATCAAGTTTTTTATCAGTAATTGAGTCCCACAATCTACAAGTGTCAGGGCTTATTTCATCAGCAAGAATAACCTCAGACTTTCCATTTATTTTTATTCTTCCAAATTCTAATTTAAAATCTATTAATTTAATTCCAACACCTATAAACATGCCAATCATAAAGTCATTAATTCTTAAAATCATTTTTTTAATTTTTTCTAATTCTTGTTTTGAGGCCCAATCAAAAGCTAATATATGCTCTTCTGCAATTAAGGGATCACCTAATTTATCATTTTTTAAACAATATTCTAATAGAGGTTCTTTTAAAACTGTACCATCATCAATTCCGAGTCTTTTGGTGATTGAACCTGTTGCAACATTTCTTATAATGAATTCGATTGGAATAATTTCAACAAGTTTAATAATTTGTTCTCTCATATTCAATCTTTTTACTAAATGATTTCTAATTCCAATTTGTCCTAAGTTTATAAGTATATGTTCAGATATTCTGTTATTTAACACACCCTTACCTTCAATTTTAGATTTTTTTAAATTATTAAAAGCGGTTGCATCATCTTTAAAATATTGAATAACTAGATTTTTGTCAGTTGTTGCGTAGATAATTTTTGCTTTTCCTTCGTATAATTTTTTACCTTTTTTCATTATTTAAAAACCCTTCTAAAAATCAAATCTACATTTTTAAAGTGAGATGAATAATTAAATATTGCTTTAAGTTTTTTGGAGGAAATTTTAGCCATAATAAATTTGTCTTTATTTATAACATCAAATAAATTTAAATTTTCAGCAAAGCATTTCTTGGCATAATTTTGAACCATTTTATAAGATTGTTCTCTACTTAGGCCTGATTTAGTTAACTCAAGCATAACTTCTTGAGAAAATATCAAACCCTTTGTTAAGTTTAAATTTTCAATCATCTTTTTTGGATACACAATCATTTTATCTAAAATACTTCCAAGTCTAACTAGGGCAAAATCTAAAGTTATATTTGCATCTGGTCCAATATTTCTTTCAACACTAGAATGAGAAATATCTCTTTCATGCCATAAAGCAATATTTTCAAGTGCTGGAACAACAGCACTTCGAACCATTCTTGCAAGCCCAGTTAAGTTTTCACTCAAGATTGGATTTTTTTTGTGTGGCATAGCTGAAGAACCTTTTTGATCTTTTGAAAAAAATTCTTGTACCTCATAAACTTCAGTTCTTTGCAGGTGTCTAATCTCAATTGCAACTCTCTCAACAGAACCAGCAATAATTCCAAGCACAGAAAAATAAAATGCATGACGATCTCTTGGTATTACTTGGGTAGAAATTGGCTCTACTTTTAAACCAAGCTTTTTAGCAACATGCTTTTCAACATTTGGACTAATATTAGCAAATGTACCAACTGCACCAGAGATTGCACATGTTGAAATTTCATTAATTGCATCGACTAATCTTTTTCTATTTCTTTTGAATTCTTCATAAAATGACGCAAGTTTTAAACCAAAAGTAAGGGGTTCTGCGTGTATTCCGTGACTTCTTCCCATGCACGGAGTGTATTTATATTTTTTAGCCTGTTTTTTTAAAACTTTTAAAATTTGATCAATATCGTCTAATAAAATCTTACCAGATTGTATCAATTGAATATTTAAACTTGTATCTAACACATCCGAAGATGTCATTCCCTGATGAAGGTACCTTGCTTTAATTCCAGCTTTTTCCGTAACTGAAGTTAAAAAAGCTATAACGTCATGCTTAACTTTAGATTCAATTTGATGAATTCTTTTAACATTAATTTTAGCTTTTTTTCTAACTACGGAAGCTACACCTTTAGGGATTTGACCCATTTTTTCCATTGCTTCAGCAGCAGCAACCTCTACATCGAGCCAAATTTGGTATTTATTTTCTTCTGACCATATGTCAGTAAGTTGTTTTCTAGAGTATCTTTCAATCATTAATTATAAGTATGGGGGCTTGGAATAACCTTTAACAGATTCTGTAAAGATTTCATAACCATTTTCAGTAATACCTAGCGTATGCTCAAATTGTGCAGACAAAGATTTATCTTTTGTAACAGCTGTCCATCCATCTTTTAGCATTTTTACATCCCATTCTCCTACATTTATCATTGGTTCAATTGTAAAAGTCATACCCGGTCTAAGTTCCATACCAGTATTTTTCCTGCCATAATGTAAAACATTTGGAGGTTCATGAAATGTAGTGCTTATTCCGTGGCCGCAAAAATCTCTGACAACAGAGTAGCCTTTTTTTTCAACAAAAGATTGTATTGTGTGCCCAATATCACCAAGCCTTAACCCTGGTTTTAATAAGCTTATAGCTAACATCATTGACTCGTAAGTGGCATCAATTAGATTGTTAACTTTTACTGGTGTTTTTCCAATACAAAACATTCTACTCGTATCTCCATAATGTTCATCAACTATCGCTGTAACATCAACATTCAGAGCATCACCCTCATTTAGAACTCTATCAGAAGGTATACCATGACAAACTACATGATTTAAAGAAGTGCATAATGATTTTTTAAAACCTCTATAAAAAAGAGGAGCAGAGTAAGCACCATTGTCTCTTATAAATTCATAACCCAAATTATCTATGAATTCTGTAGTCACCCCTGGTTTAATATTATCAGTAAGCATATCAAGTGTTCTTGCAGCCAACTTCCCTGCCACTCTCATTTTTTTAAATTTTTCCTGATAATTAGTCATTAATAATTTTAATTCTTTTCTCTATTTTAATTTCTTTTGAACTTATTTTACAACGATAAGCTAAAAAAAAAACTCCTGCATTTTTTGCAAGTAAATAATTTTCATAATATTCTTTATCAATATCTTTTGCTATTTTAAAGCTTTCAACGCCTTGTATTTGAACCAAAAACAATAAATAAGATTTATAACCTTTTTTAATAGCTTCAATAAGAGTTTTTAAGTGTTTCGAGCCTCTAGATGTTACAGAATCTGGAAATTCAGCAATTTTTTTATTTCTACACAATGTAACGTTTTTAACTTCAACAAAAACTTTTTGTTTATTTTTTTCTATTAAAAAATCAAATCGAGTTTCTTTATTAAAAAAAACCTCAGGTTTAATACTATCGCTATTAGCTACCTCTTTAATTAGGTTGTTTGATAGACCGTGTTGAGCAATTTTATTGGCAAAATGAGTATTTACACCAATTAATTTATTTTTAGCTTTAATGATTTCTAATGTGTATTTTAATTTTCTTTTTGGGTCATTATTTTTAGAAATATAAACCTCATTTCCTTCATCTAGAAGACCTTTCATAGAGCCAGTATTTGGGCAGTGTGCTGTCACTATTTCTTTATTTAGTTTAACGTCTGTAAAAAACCTTTTATATCTTCTGACAAGTTTGCCTTTTATTAATGATTTGTTAAATTGCATAATATAATTATATATTTAAAAATGACAAAAAACAAAAATGTTAATGCCGCAATATTAATCATAGGAAATGAAATTCTTTCTGGAAGAACACAAGATACCAATACAAGCTCAATCGCTATATGGTTAAATTCTATTGGTGTTAAAGTTCAAGAGGTGAGAGTAATACCTGATATAAAGGAAACAATTGTAGAAACTGTCAATACTTTAAAAAAATTAAATGACTATGTCTTTACAACTGGAGGTATAGGACCGACACACGATGACATAACAGCTGAATCTATATCAAAAGCATTTAGTTTAGAATACGAAATTCATAAAGAAGCATTTAAAATTTTAGAGAGATATTATAAACCAGGAGAGTTTAATGAAGGTAGACAAAAAATGGTTTGGATGCCAAAAAATGCAAATTTAATTTTAAACCCTACAAGCGGAGCTCCAGGCTTTAGTGTTGAAAATGTTTTTTGCTTACCAGGAGTTCCTTCAATATTAAAGTCAATGTTAGGTGGTTTACAAAATGAAATAGTAGGAGGTGAACCAATAATAAGTCATACAATTAGTTTACGAACAGTTGAAAGCGAAATTGCAGAGTCATTAACAGATGTTCAAAATAATAACAAAGATTTAGAAATTGGAAGTTATCCATTTTTTCAAGCAGGAAAATTAGGTGTCTCAATTGTTTTACGTTCAGAAAAGCAATCAAAGATTGATAAGTGTTGCTCTCAGATTTTAGAATTTGTTAATAAAAAAAAAATTAAAATAGTGGATAAATAATTAAATGCTCTATTTTGCTTATGGAAGTAATCTTCATCACCTTCAAATGAAAAGAAGGTGCAAAGACAGTATATTCTTAAAAAAACTTTACTTAAAAAATTTTAGATTAACTTTTGGAAGTAAATATAGAGCTGCTGATATAGAACCTAATAAAAATTCAATAGTTCAGGGCGCTTTATTTGAGATTTCAAAATCTGATGAAAAAAAATTAGACGTTTATGAAGATTATCCAGTTTTATATAAAAAGTATTATTTTACCTATTATGGCAAAAAAATTATGACTTACACAATGACAAAAAAGACCTCATTCACTTTTCCAACCAAAAGATACTTAAATATAGTTAAACGTGGATACAAAGATTGTGGCTTAGATAAAAATGAACTTATTAATGCTTTAAAAAATTGAAATTTAAAGACCAATAACCTGAAATAATTATGTAATTTTTTATTTTTTTAATAAACTTCAGTATCTTATTTTTTTTATTTCATTCATTATTAAATCATTAATCATTTCAGCACCTTTTGTAGATGTATGGTCATTATCAATATAAAATATATGGTAATCATCATGAGTAACACATCTATTTGCAATGCTTTTATCACAAAATATTCTGTGAGGATAAACTCTGTAAATATTATTATTTTGAATTGAATCTAATAATTTAAAACTTGATTTATTTCTATCTTTATAAACCTCATAAGAAGTAGTTATATATTCTAGATTTTTTAATTTAGATTCCATAGAAAATTTATTGTTTCTGTTTACAAAGATTTTAATATTTAAATCCCATCCAACTTCAGGGACCGGATAAATTAGTATAATTTTATTTGTATTCGAAAGCTCCAATATTTCATTTTTAAATGAATTTTGAATATTATTATATTTTGCAACTGGAGCATATTTCATAAACCATTTTCCATCTCTTCCACCAAGCCCAATATCTAAACCACCTTCTTTATTATCAAACATATGATTAGATAAATATAAAGCGAGTCTTCCACCAAAAATTATTATTGAATTTTTCTCTTTTGATAGAATATCTTTTATATTTTGAAAATATTTATCGTTACATTTTTTATCAATTTTACCAGAGCTTGTTACTAAATTAAATCCTGGAAGATATATACAGCCATTAAATGTTGAGCTAATAAATTGATATTGATTTTTGACAACTCTATCTTTTAAATCAAACAGCAATGTTCCAACATGACTATCACCGATTATATAAACTTTTCGATTAGAAGAAATGTTAAATTTACATAATATGATATTATTATGACAAACCACTCCATCATTGTTCTTTAGTTTGGGAGACACTTCTTTTAAATTATTTTGTAAAATTTCTGGCAATCTATATTTGAAGCCATCTTTTTTTATATTAGTAAAATTAAAAATTACCAAAATAGAAACAAAGAAAAAAATTAAACTTATAATAAATTTAAAATTATTTTTTCTTTTTCTAAAAGGTTGCTCAACAAAGTAGTAAGTTATAATTGATAAAATTATGCTTAAAAATATGAGCCAAAATTTATCCATATGAGTATGTGTTAAATTTTTAATTCTAGTAAAAGCAAATATAGGAAAATGCCAAAGGTATAAAGAATAAGAAATTAAACCAACTCCTACAAATAATTTTGTTGAAAGTATTTTTGTAATGAGTTCATCTTTGTCTGAAAACCATATAATTAGACAAACTCCCAAAACTGGTACTAATGTATATAGAGATGGATGTGAAAAATATAATTTAAAAAAAATAATTGTTAAAATTATTAATAAAAAACCAACCTTTGGCAATATTAGATTTAAAGTTTTGTATTTACTTCTATGACCTATAGTAATTTCAAAATATGATAAAATTGAACCTGCCAACAACTCCCACATTCTCGTATGTAAAAAATAAAATGAAATAGAGGGGTAGTTCTTACTACTCCATTCCGCTAATCCTAAACTAATTACAAATCCAAGAATTAAAATATGAATTAAATATTTTCTAAAATATTTATATGAAAGGAGTAAAGTTATAGGAAATAAAATATAAAATTGCTCTTCAACTGACAATGACCAAGTATGAAGAAATGGAGTTAACAATCCACTTACAGCACCATACGCTTGACCCGAATAATGAAAGTAAAAGTTAGAACCAAATCCAAGTGAATAAAAAATAGATTTAGAGAAATCTGTAAAACTGGTTGGAATTAAATACATCCAAGCAAGTGGAATAGACGATAGCATTACTATTAATAATGCTGGTAGTATTCTTCTTACACGCCTTTCATAAAAATATTTAAATGAAAAAGAACCAGTGATGATTAATTCTTTTAGAATAATAGATGTAATTAAATAACCCGAGATTACAAAAAATATATCAACACCAATAAACCCACCCTTAAAAGGCTGATGACCTAAAATTGTAATTTGAGCATGATAAAGAACAACAGCAACAACAGCGATTGCTCTTAGACCATCTATTTCTGGACGATAAATAAGTTTCATTTAGAAACTTTTATCAGATAAAGATCATTATAATAAACAAAATTTAAATACCTAGAATACTTGATTGAGGTTCTTAATTGGGCTAAGTACTATTAAATAGCAAGTGATGAATTTACTAGTGTTTTAAATATAAATTTTCCATATAAAATTAAATTTTTTAAAAATGATAAAAAAAAATAAAAATTATGATGGATGGGAGCTTGGTTTTTTTGATAAATCTAAAAATTTTAGAAACTATCAACTAAATTTAATAAAAAATTATTTAAAAAACAATTTAGCTGAAGTTGGACCTGGTAATGGTGCAAATTTAAATCTTTATTATAGATATCCAAAAAAAATTGACTTATATGAACCAACTAAAAAATTATATTTAAATTTAAAAAAAAATTTAAAACATAAAAAAATTAAATTATTTAATAAAAAATTTAACAGTAATATCAAATATGATACAATATTATATTTAGATGTAATTGAGCACATTAAGTATGACGTTAAAGAAATTAAAAATGCATTCAAATCTTTAAAAAAGAATGGTTATTTAATTATATCTGTTCCAGCTTTTCAGCATCTCTACTCAAATTTTGATAGAGATGTAAATCATTATAGAAGATATAATAAAAATGATTTTAAAAAAACCCTAAAAAAACTTAAATATAAAGAAGTTAATTTGTTTTATTATGACTCTATTGGTTATTGTCTCTCTCTAACATCAAAACTATTAATTTCTAATTACAAAAAAAATTTTGAAAAAAAAATAATTTTTTGGAATTCTTTAATTTGGATTTCTAAAATTTTAGATAAAATTACTTTTCATTTTTTTGGAAAGTCACTTTTAGTAATTATAAAAAAAACTAAATAAAAACAGTCTAAAGCTGTCCTTGAGATTGCTAATGGAGAAGACGTTACACCAAAAGTGTTATGGTTGAAAATGAAAGTGATAGAACAGCACTAGAGTGTAAGTGAAATAGAAATAAATTTATTTTTGTACAAATTGAAATTAAAGTAGGTGAAACTTTAGAGTTTAAAAAAAATCCATCTATTACAGCTAAAGTTTTAAAAAATGATCAAATAGAATTTTGAGGATAAAATACATCATTATCATCAGCAGCATTAATAATTGTTAAGAGATGGGTTATAATTGGAGTAAAATAGTGAGGCCTCAATTTTGGACTTATAAAGGGAAAACATTCTACGAATTGAATCAAAAATAAAAACGATTTTAGGGATCGCGGTTCTATAATCCTTATTTATCTACCTTAAAATTTTTTAATTACTTTTATTGTCATTACTCTCCAGATACACACTAGGTATGGATAATAAAATTCCAACTGACAAAAATCAGGTATGTAATAGGCATGGAGTTTGTTCACTTATTTCCCTCATATGCCTTTCTAAAAGGTTTGCTTTCTTAATTAAGTTGTTATAAATAGTGCGTAATTTGGTTTTGGGCGGTTAGCTCAGTTGGTAGAGCATCTCGTTTACACCGAGGGGGTCAAAGGTTCGAGTCCTTTACTGCCCACCAAAATAATTAAAGTGGGGGTGTAGCTCAGTTGGTTAGAGCGATCGCCTGTCACGCGATAGGTCGAGGGTTCGAGTCCCTTCACTCCCGCCACTTTTCCCTATTAATTAACATATATATTGTTAAAAATGTGACGTATGTACCCTTCAACATGATATAAAAACTGTTATATAGACTCACATGCTTTCAGAATTTTTAAAAGATTACCTACCGATTATTATATTTTTAATTATAGCTCTTGGTCTGAGTTGTGTGTTTATTGTCATAAATTTAATACTTTCACCAAAACATCCTGATCCAGAAAAATTATCTGCTTATGAATGTGGTTTTGAACCATTTGAAGATTCAAGAATGGAGTTTGATGTTAGGTTTTATTTGGTAGCAATTCTATTTATAATTTTTGATTTAGAGATAGCTTTCCTTTTTCCATGGGCAATATCATTAGGTAATATTGGAGGACTTGGTTTTATTTCAATGATGATCTTTTTATTTATACTTACGATTGGATTTGTTTATGAATGGAAAAAAGGTGCACTAGATTGGGAGTAATATTTTAAATTATGAGCTTAGAAAATAAAAATAAAGAAATTCCTGAAGAATTTAAAATACTTTCTGAAGACTTTAGTAAAAATGGTTTTATAACAACCTCTCTTGATAATTTGATAAACTGGTCAAGAGCTGGATCGTTACATTGGATGACTTTTGGTTTGGCTTGTTGTGCAGTAGAGATGATGCAAACAGCGATGCCTAGATATGATTTAGAAAGATTTGGTGCAGCACCAAGAGGCTCACCAAGACAATCTGATGTAATGATTGTAGCTGGAACTTTAACTAATAAAATGGCCCCAGCTTTGAGAAAAGTTTATGATCAAATGCCAGAACCAAGATATGTTATTTCTATGGGTAGTTGCGCAAATGGTGGTGGTTATTATCACTATTCTTATTCTGTAGTTCGTGGCTGTGATAAAATAGTTCCTGTAGATATTTATGTACCAGGCTGTCCGCCATCTGCTGAAGCATTACTTTATGGGATTATGCAACTACAAAAAAAAATTAGAAACAAAGGATCTTTTGAAAGATAATTTATATGAAAAATTTAATAGATCTTGAAAAAAAAATTAACTCAGGGCTTACAACTAAAATTAAGAAAA
>Ga0209709_10004062_pt1 | contig 11929 bp, 3 predicted proteins | sample ArcticOcean_MG_C_2_FD_187435 | JGI IMG/M metagenome (GOLD analysis project Ga0209709, IMG submission 187435) | Marine microbial communities from western Arctic Ocean - ArcticOcean_MG_CB4_136 (SPAdes) (version 2) | ecosystem: Environmental > Aquatic > Marine > Oceanic | place: Arctic Ocean... | reverse complement strand
TAGAAGGGGTGGAATAGCTTGTTCTTGAATCGGAGTTGGGGTCTTATATCCTTCAGCTTCTATTGCTTTTAGGATATTTGGCGAAAGGCCTAGAGATTGAAAAGTTGACATAAAAACACCTGAAAAAGTCACTTTGGATGGTAGGTACAAGGGACTTACATTTGCATGGCCCAAACCACCTGCTATTAACTCGCTTGTAATAAATGGCCCAATAACTCGCTGTTGAGGATAATAATGTGCTATATGAGAATACAATTAATCATCAAAAGTGGACGAGACGAGATTTGAACTCGGGAACTACATCGCGGAAAGAATCCGTTGTTTTGTTATTGGAAGTCTTGTTGGAGAGCGCTTACACCACCTCAATAGAGGTGAATTGTGATGAATCTAAAGCGAAACCGTCGTGTATAATAACATATACTGGGCAGTGGTGCGTTTAATGATGAAGTTGAAACTTACTTGTTCCATTATCATCTTGGTCTAATAAGAAATTTTGAGTCTCTCAGTAGCGACAAACTCATTGAATAATGAAGTGGAAGTTACGAATTTGGATGAGACTTCTGAGTCATTGAATGTGATTTTACCAGCAGCGCAATTGAATATACCGGGTCATCAAGAGGGTTCGTTTTTTACAGATACGACGCAATAATCTACCATTGTACCTCTGTACCACGGGGTTTCCTTTCCATCACTTGCGTTCCCAAAAAGGCGAGAAAATAGGAGTGGAATTATTATTATTCAAATAGTTCGAAGGGATGATTTATCATCCGTCAATATTTGCGATGTATATACCAGGTGGTGCTTTAATGGATGTATTCCAACTTCGCGATACTATTGTTGACGATTATGGTCAATTTATTCGAAGTTTTCATCAAATTAAAGATCAAAGAATCCGTTTGAAAGTCGAGTCTGCATTGGAAGATGGTTTGTTATGGCCCGAGGTTATGGTTCAGTTGAATCCAAATTTCAAACCAGGCCGTACTACGCAAGAACTGGTTGATGCGGGATTGTTTACATCTCAGGCCCTTCCTTGCTTTTCAAGGGATGATGGAACGCCATGGACGTTTCATTCCCATCAAGATGAAGCCATTGTTTCTGCCTCACAAGGTCGGAACTATGTTCTTACAACCGGTACAGGCTCCGGTAAATCATTGGCCTACATCTCACCAATTGTCGATACAATACTTCGAAATGGGAGCGGAAAAGGTGTCAAGGCTTTGATTATATATCCGATGAATGCGTTGGTGAACAGTCAAGTAGAGGAATTGAAGAAGTTTCTTGACTCATCAACTCGGCCAGGAATTCCTAAGGTCACTTTCAAGAGATATACGGGTCAAGAATCCGATGATGAAAAGCAGGAAGTTCTCAACAATCCGCCTGATATTCTCCTCACGAATTATGTAATGCTTGAATTACTCCTTACTCGCCCCCGTGAACGTGTTTTAGTCGAAGCACTAGAGGGTATTGAGTTTCTGGTGTTGGATGAATTGCATACGTATCGTGGGCGTCAAGGTTCTGATGTCGCTTTACTCATTCGACGCCTTAAGTCAATGATTGGTGGAGAGAATGTGCAATGTGTTGGAACTTCTGCTACAATGTCTTCTGAGGGAGGTACTGACGATCAAAATCAGGCTGTAAAGCACGTATTTGGGAAGTTGTTTGGAGTAGATTCTGAAAGTATCGATGTCATTATTGAAACGCTTCATCCTGTAACTTCATCGAGTACTTCACTTGATTTCGATGCATTGCGTTTGTCTGTTGAAGCAATGGCGGCAGGACTTGGCCCTGATGATGAAATTGGTATGCAAAAAGATCCTTTAGCACGTTGGATAGAAACAACACTCGGTGTTGATTCTGACGGGGTTCGGCAAAATCCGCGACCATTAAACCCGCCAAATTCACCTGAATCACATCTTTCGCAAATGCCGGAATCGATTTCAGAATTGCTAAATCGTCAAACCGAGTTGGGTCTGGAGATGTGCTCGAGAGCAATAACTCAGATTTTAGATGTCGGGAATAAATTGAGAACAGAACGTGACAGACCGTTTTTTGCTTTCAGGTTGCATCAATTCGTTACGAAAGGAAGCACAGTACATGTTACGGTCGAACCGGAAGACGTTCGAGAAATCCATCTTAATGGGCAAAAGTATGCACCAGGCACTGACAATCATCGCCTTTACCCAATGGCCTTTTGCCGTGAATGTGGACAAGAGTATCTCTTGGTAAAGAAAGATTCAGGTCAATTTTCCGCCCGAGCGCCTGATGTCCGTGATGATAACAGGGAAAACGCAGGCTACCTCTATGTAAACTCCTTGAAACCATGGCCAGAAGAGCCTACTGAGGCATTGGAAAGGTTACCATCAGAATGGCTCAATGAGAATGGAAAGTTGCCGTCGCATCGCCGTGATTGGCAACCGCTGCCGTTTCGAATTCATCCGAACGGAGCAGTGGGAGCTGATGGACTGAATGTTGCCTTTTTACCAGGTAAATTCCGTTTCTGTCTTCACTGTGGCGTATCTTATGACCGTGCGGGCGGTATGAGTGACATCAACAAAGTTGGGGCATTGGGCACGGAAGGTCGATCCAGTGCCATTTCCATGATTTCAATGAATACGGTTCGCAGAATGCGAAAACCGGATATGGATTTACCTGAAGATGCGAAGAAAATGTTAGTTTTCAGTGATAATCGCCAAGATTCTTCCCTTCAAGCCGGGCACTTGAATGATCTTCGATTTGTTATTGCCTTACGTGCTGCGCTACATAGTGCACTGCGTGAGCATACAGTTATTCGCGGTAGTGAGATTCCAGGTCGAGTGGTTAATTCGCTTAATCTGCATTCTTCGGATTTCGGTCGAAACCCCGACGCAAAATTTGCCGCCGCAGATGAGCAAATACGCGCTCTTCAAAAAGCAGTTGCTTACCACTTAAACTCGGATTTACAGCGTGGATGGCGATTGACTTCACCCAACCTTGAACAAACGGGTCAGATGAAGATTGAGTATCTTTCATTGGATGAAATAGCGGCCGATAATGACACATGGTCTTCCCGCCACCCACTTCTTGCTGAAGCATCATCTGGAACGAGAGGGCAGGTTTGCAAAACTTTGCTTGACCTCATGAGGCAGAAATTAGCGATGAACACAGAAGAACTTGAAAAAACTCGCCAAGATGAACTTATTCGCTTAACGACAGACCAACTCAAGCATCCATGGGCGGTAGACGATCCTGACGCCATGGTGAATTCGACGTATGCAGTAGCAATGCCGAAAAGTGCCATCAATGATCGCTTTGTCAAGGGCCTTGAACATATTACTGAGCGGGGAGGTTTTGGCCGTTACATGATGAGGCTACTCCTTGAGAACAGTGAACAAGAGGCGCCTTCACCAGCTGAGAAACGTAGTATCATTGTCGATATATTTGAAGCTTTAACTGAAGTAGGTTTGCTCGAACAAACAGAGCGTACGCCGGAAGTAACTGGATACAGAATCAAATCAGGTACTCTCTTGTGGACATTAGGTGATGGTATTCCTTACAGAGATCCAATCCGTATGGCTCAAGCGACAGAGGTTGATTTAGAACCAAACCCCTACTTTACTGAATTGTATGAAAATGCATCAAATGACAAAGTATGGTCGATTCAAGCACATGAACACACTGCTCAAGTTCCAATGGATGAACGGGAACAGCGGGAGGAGATGTTTCGAAACGGGCAACTTCCACTTCTCTATTGTTCTCCCACGATGGAGTTGGGGATTGATATCAGTGACTTGAGTGTTGTTGGTATGAGAAATGTCCCTCCAACTCCAGCGAATTATGCTCAACGCAGCGGTCGAGCAGGTCGGTCTGGTCAACCAGCGTTAATTTTTACTTACTGTTCATCAGGTAGTCCACACGACAGCCATTATTTTCGAAATCCAATGGAAATGGTGAGTGGTAAAGTCCGTCCTCCTACACTTGAGCTGAATAATGAAGACCTCATCCAATCCCATTTGAATGCAATTTGGCTGTCGATAGCAAATTTCGATTTTGGTTCCAGTCTCTCCGAAGTCATCGATATCGATGGCGAACTTCCAACTCTTGAACCTCGCACTGGATTGTTACAATTACTCCGTGACAATGATATTCGTGGAAGAGCGCATACACTTGCTCGCCTTTCGCTTGGTGAAGTGATTGCTGAATATGTGGGGGATACTGTTTCGGTCGATGAGTATATTTCCACTCATATGTCACAAATTGAATCGAACTTCCGTAAAGCCGTTGATCGCTGGGTCGGTCTCTACAAAGCATCTCTCCAGCAAGCCAATATTCAGCATCGAATTTCTTTAGATACCTCACAATCTGAACATGAGCGGAATGCTGCTAATTCCCGTAGGCATCAAGCGCTTCGAATGCTGAAACTCCTTACGGACAGCCGTTCCTCGATGAATGGAGACTTCTATACATACAGGTATTTTGCAAGCGAAGGTTTCCTTCCTGGTTACAATTTCCCTCGGCTACCACTTTCTGCCTATGTTCCTGGTCGAAGAGGAGCAAATCGAGATGATTATCTGAGCCGCCCTCGTTTCCTCGCAATTTCAGATTTTGGTCCTGGTGCAGTTGTCTATCATGAAGGTGCAAAATATCAAGTTGAACGTATAACTTTGCCAATGAGTGAAGATGCGGAAGGTTTGCCATTGGATACCATTGCAACATGTTCAGAGTGTGGATACCTTCACTTGGCAGAGGGCAGCGTAACCCCTGATCGATGTGAGAACTGTGATTCAATTCTCGGAGTAGCGGTAACGAAGATGATGGAAATGCAAAATGTCATCACGAAACGACGAGATCGAATTACCTCAAGTGAAGAAGAAAGAACTCGTCAAGGCTTTGATGTGGTTACCCGATATAAATTCGCCAATCGTCAAATCCAACGTGATAAGGGAATGACGATTCAAGCCCCTACTTATGCACTGAATTTGCAGTATGGTCACACTGCAGATATTTGGCGAATCAATCTTGGTCTGCGTCGAAGAAAAGATGAGTCGAACAGTGGTTTTATCCTCAATATCAAAGAGCAACGTTGGGCGTCAGTTTCTGAACAAAAAAGGGCTGCTGAAGACGATGAATCAAGCTTAGGCGACGCTTACAGAAGAGTAATACCCTATGTAAAAGATCGACGTAATATTCTCGTCATCACACCCCAATGGGCTTGCAGCAGTGAACAATTAGTCACACTCCAATCCGCATTCCGGCGCACAATACAGCATTATTTCCGATTAGAAGAATCGGAGTTGGTTGCAGAATCACTTCCGAGTCGAAAAGATCCAAAGGCGATTCTGCTGTATGAAGCCTCAGAAGGAGGAACGGGAGCTCTAAGGAGAATTGTTTCTGATCAAACAATTTGGCCTCGACTGGTTGAGGAGATGAAATCGTTATTGCACTTTGATTCAGATTCATCTGATCTTGGCTCATTGCATCAACCTCCTTGTGCAGCAGGATGTTATGATTGTCTACTTTCATACATGAATCAACTCGATCATGAATACATTGACCGACGCCTATTAGCACCTCACTTTGAAGAATGGAGTCAATCAGGTGTTGAAATCAGTGGGGTGTCGCATGATTATGATGCCTACCCAGTTCTCACTTCAAGGTGTGAATCTGATTTGGAGCTTGCCTTCCTTGAACTCTTACGTTCAAAAAATAAGCGATTGCCTGATGAAGCGCAGTATACGGTTTCCGAAGCCCAAACTCGATTAGATTTCCTGTATAGAAACGGTCCGGTTGCAATACATATCGATGGTCCTGAGCATGATTCTGAATTTCAAAAACAACGTGATGTGTCTATTCGAGAGAGTTTAAGTGAACTCGGCTGGACAAATCTGGTGTTCCATCATTCACAGGTTGGAGACGTATGGATTCAAACGATAGAACAGAATGATTGGGTTTTTGAGGTGAAAGAATGACTGTTGCATATTCAATTGGATCTTTGGTAAAAGCACGTGGAAGAGATTGGGTTGTTCAGCCAGAATCTGGTGTAGATGGCACATTTCTCATTCTTTCCCCTCTTGACGGGGCATCCCCTGTTCAAGTCGGAATTGACACAGAGCTTGAAACGGTCGAACCTGCATCGTTTATACTTCCGACTATCCATGAGGTCGAGGTTGATGGGGGGTCTTCAATTATTGGCAATCTCGCCCAATCAAGACTTCTTCGCGACGCAGTCAGACTTTCTTTTCGAAATGCAGCTGGTCCGTTTCGTAGCCTTTCGCGCATCGGGGTAGAGCCAAGACCTTACCAATTGGTACCTCTCATGATGGCGTTACGAATGGAAACAATCCGTCTCTTGATTGCAGATGATGTAGGTATCGGTAAAACTGTTGAAGCACTTCTTATTGCCCGAGAATTGATCGACAGGGGGGAAATTAAACGATTCACCGTACTTTGTCCACCTCATCTGGCAGAGCAATGGAAAGATGCTCTTACAGAACAATTTGGATTCGAGGATGTTACGCTTGTCCTTGCCTCAACTGCTAAACGATTGGAACGTCGATTAATTGATGGAGATGATTCAATATTTTTACAACATCCGATAACTGTTGTTTCACTCGATTTTATCAAACAAGAAGAACGTGCTGCCATGTTCTTGAGAACCTGCCCTGATCTTGTTATTGTTGATGAGGCTCATGGGTGCACTGAGAGAGAGGGCCGTCGAGGAAACAAACAAATTCGTCATCAATTACTCAAGTCATTGTCTGAAGATCTTGAGCAGCATCTGATTCTTGTAACAGCAACCCCTCACAGCGGCCATCAAGACGCATTTGCATCGCTGATGGGTCTTCTTGACCCCAGTTTCAAACAACTGGCTCTCAAAGAGTACCCCTCTCAACCCGATAGAGCTCGTATCGCAAAACATCTTGTTCAACGCAGAAGAGTTGACATTCGCCGTGATTTCGACGATATGGGTACAACCTTTCCAGATCGACTTGAACGTACGCAGAATTATTCTTGGGGCAACCATAACCGTACACTGTTTAACGACGTGGTAGAATGGTCTCAAGGGAGAATGAATGTGGCTGTTGACAAGCGAACAAAACGAGTTCGTTACTGGTCCATGTTGAGTCTAATGCGGGCAATGGCGTCAAGTCCTGCAGCCGCTATTGCCGGACTACAAACACGACAAGTAGCATTGCCTGAAGAGACCGACACATCAGTTCGACCTGACATGCAAGCCTCCCTTTTCGATATGCAATCCGAACATGGCCTTCGAGATGAAGTACTTGGTGGAGATGAACTTGGCGTTGAATCGGAACATGAAATCGTTAACGGATTTATTTCACGTTTTGAGAGTTCAGCCCAAGATAAAGATCCGAAGGTTTTGGAACTTCTCAAAATCATCAAAGCAGAATTAAAATCAGGCTTTGCCCCAATTGTTTTTTGTCGTTTTGTCCCTACAGTTGACTATCTTGTGAAGCAATTAGCTGCAGCATTGCCAAAGAACATAATGATTCAAGGGATCACTGGCCGTTTACCTCCTGAAGTGCGTCTAAGAAGGGTATCGGAGTTTGCCGAAGTTCAGCCTGAACAAAGAGTACTGATTTGTACTGACTGTCTCTCAGAGGGTGTGAATTTACAAGATAACTTTACTTCAGTCATTCATTATGATTTGTCATGGAGTCCGACAGCCCATGAGCAAAGAGAAGGGCGCGTCGACCGATTCGGGCAATTAAGCCCTGTCGTTCACGCCATTGCCCTTGTTGGAGAAAACAATGTCGTAGATGGCATTGTATTGAACACAATCATAGAAAAGCAACGTACAATTCGTAAAGCACTGGGAATAAGTGTACCTGCTCCAAACGCAATGAGTGCTATTACGAATGCTATAGAGGAAGGTTTCCTAAGTTCAGAACTTCGGACCACACAACTCACCCTTTTCGAAGGTGAAGAACACCAACAATACATTGAGCAAGAATGGACGGATGCTGCGGAGCGTGAATCGAAACGACGCTCTATCTTTGCTCAAGGAACCATACATGTCGATGAAGTAAAACACGAGGTGGCAGAAGTCCGTGAAGCTCTTGGCTCGCCTCAAAGAGTCGCAGATTTCCTTGAAAGTACCATTCAATTTTATGGTGGCCAGCCCGAAAGAGATGGAAACCATTTGACCTTCACCTCCGCTCCCTTAGATTCAAATTTGAAAGCAGTTCAAGATTGGAAAGCAGAGGTGAAGTACGCAATCGTTGATGACTTGAGCCCTGTTCAGCAAGGTTTTGAACGGATTGTAAGAACTAGCCCTGTAGTAGAGCGTTTGGCAAATCAAGTCATGGGAAGCAGCCTTGACCAAGTTGGCCAGGGATATGGCCGCCGTCTTTCCGTCACTCGAACAGATTCGGTCGAAAAGCGAACAAACCTCCTTCTTGCCCGAGCGCGATTTAGTCTCACTACGACCTATCAACAAAAGCAAACCACTGTTTTAGTTGAAGAATTGATTACTCTCGGATTCCATGGCGAACTTGACAATCCTCAATGGATGACTCAAGAAGAAGTATCTCCCCTTTGGGACGCGCAAGCGACTGGAAATATTCAACTCGGTCAAGCGGAAACACTTCTCAAACCAATTCTTTCTCGAATCCACCAAGGCGTACTTGGTGGGCCTCTGCGAGAAGAGGCTGAACGCATCAAACAGCGTGTTGAAGAATCTCATTTGAGAGTTCGGGCTGTACTTTCTGAAAAGGGTTCTTTAGAAGTGCATTTACACGAGCCTATGGACATATTATCGCTTACTGTTCTTCTCCCGGAGGTGAAATTGAATGATTGAAGATTTTAATTGTATCACAATTAATGGGGGTATGTTTTCTCCCGAGTTTTTAATCAAGATCGCTGATGGAAATGCAACAGTTGAAGGTACGAATCCGTCAACCTATGGGCACCAAGACTCCCAAGATTTGAATAATTACATATCAGCTCTTTGGGGTGCCGCATGCCAAACATGGAATACACTCGGCCAGAGAGCAATTGAAAATGACGAAGTCGCAACGCACAGTAAATCTTTCATTAAGCGCTTATTGCACTCAATGGAAATTGATGTTGGGACAACAACCTGTCCAACTAGTGGAGATCGACCACAGATTTGGCGCCAAGCAGTGGGCTCTGTTTGGCACGTGATTGCCGCAGGGGCACCATTGGATGAGAGAAGTGAAGCTGTAGGAGCCAAACGTATATCTCCGCACTCCTTGGTTCAGGGACACTTAAATTCTGAAAATGACCATCAATGGGGCGTTGTATCCAACGGTGTCCAATTTAGGATTCTTCGCTCGAACAATCGACCGAGCGTCACCGAATCTATAGAATTTGATTTACAGAAAATGTTCTCGGAACGCCACTTTGGTGACTTCAAAATGTTCTACATGATGATTCATGCATCTCGCTGGCCTTCGAATGCACCTGAAGATTCTCCATCATGGTTGGATTCCTGGTACAAAGCCTCTGGCGAACAAGGAATGTCAGTTTTGAAAGATCTACAATTATGCGTGGAGAAGGCCGCCGAATGTTTTGGTTCTGGATTTGTGCGACTTTCTGCAGGTAATATCGAATTCCGACAAGCTCTCCGTGAGCAGCCAGGTCTCGCTGATGAAATGCAACGACAACTAATGCGTTTCATTTACCAATTGATTTTCATCTTCGTTACTGAAGACCGTGATATCTTACTCGTTAAACCGCATGAACAAATGGGCGATGAGCAAGCCAATGCCGTTGAACAAGCCCGTATGCGATACAAGACTTCGTATTCGACATCACGCCGTCGTTCAACCCTTCATCTTCAAAGAATGGATAATCACTTTGATGGTTATGAAGAACTGAAAGTCATTCTTTCAGGATTAAGAGGCGGCTATGATGGCCTTGCATTACCGGCATTAGGCTCATTTCTGTTTTCAGAGAACTCTACACCTCTTCTTGACCCACTGCGCATGCTGAATCGCGATTATATTGCGGGACTTCACAAACTATGCAAATTCATGAGAGATGGGCAGAGCCACCGTGTACATTGGAAGACATTGCGCGAAACCGAACTTGGTAGTGTCTATGAAAGTTTACTTGAACTTCGTCCAATCATCGACATGGAGCAAGGCACATTTCAGTTGCAGAACTTAGAAGGCAATGACCGCAAATCATCTGGAAGTTATTACACTCCATCAGATCTTGTTGACCATTTGATTACAACGACAGTCGAGCCGCTTCTCGAAGAAGCGAAGTCTAAGGTTCGTAGAAAGTATCGGGGTACTGACGCTACTCCCGATTTCATTAAGGCTGAAAAAATCGAGGCCATACTGAGTCTCACCGTATGCGATCCTGCTTCGGGTTCAGGACACTTTCTGCTCGCCGCTCTTGAAAGAATCGCAGTGGAATTAGCTAAAATTGACAGCGAAGAAGTCTATCCTGCACCGTCTCTTATACAGCGTTGGAAGAGGGATGTGGCCAGCCGATGTATTTACGGTGTTGATTTGAATCCAACTGCTGTAGAGTTGTGTAAGGTCGCTATCTGGATGGATACATACGACGGTTCTCGCCCGCTAAGTTTCCTAGATTCACATATCCGGCATGGTAACAGTTTGCTCGGCCAACGCATTGAAAATGCTGGACTGATTCCAGATGACGCCATTCCTAAGGCATGGAAAGAGGAAAGAACTGAGCATCGAAAGCACAACAAAAATTTGCATAAGCATATTCTAGATTCAAAAAATCACAAATTACAAAAAATAAATCGTGAAATAAAAGATTTAAAAGAAATTAAACCAAGAGCAGCCACCCTTTTTGGGAATGAAGAAGTAATTAAGGCCAGTCTGAGTGACGAGCACCAATTGTTTTCTGATAAAGAAGACCCTGCCCAGAAGAAACAACAACTTCTACAAAAAAGAAACGAAATCCTATCTTCAATCGAACAAGCCACGAAAGATCTCAGCATCAGCAACAGTCCAGCATGGTCGGGAATCCCTATACAGCCTGTTCTTGAACGGATTGCAGAACAACAAGCACGAATCAATTCCATGAGTGAGGAAAACCTCGATCAGCTCTCTGAAAAATCAGGAGAATACGCACTTGCATTACGTGATCCTCTCAGGCAATGGGCCAGAGAACTCCTTGATTCAACAATGGCAATGTGGTGGTGGCCAGACCCTGAATGCGATGAAAATGAAAATCAAATCGCTGATCCTCCATCTCCTTTAGGAACTCGCGACTTAGGTGATTACGCACTGTGGTTGGCTCAGCAATGTGGAGTGGCTGAACAAATCATTGAAGATGAGTCGACTGCACGAGTTCTTGGAGACACATCTCGGTATCGATTCGTGCGTGAACATACGGCTAGAATCGCTCAAGAGCAACATTTCTTCCATTGGGAACTTGAATTTGCGGAAGTGTTCTTCCCGCCGCAATGAGGTGATTCAATGAGTGGGTTTTCATTGAATTCGGTTAGTGATTTTAGTCTTGAAGCATTGGATGCTGGCATCTACTTCGATGTCGAAATGAGAGAATCAGACACGTTACCGGCTCTTGTTGGAGTCATGATTGACGGAGAATTTGAAATTATCGTGCTTGAAGAATTACTCCATCCTGCTGCAGAATACTCAAGTCTTCGAGTTCGTGAACCTCTTTCCTTGTTTGAGAACCTCTTGCTTCAAGCAGAACGAGACGATTGCCACCTGATTGCTTATTCGCAACATGAATTTGACTTGCTTGCCTCCATGTTTTCAAACGGTTCGCCAAAACATGAACACCTGCTTGATATTTTGAATCGCCGATATTTTAATGCCAACATTCGGAAATGGTTTCGCAAAAACTTACGTGAATCCTATGATCTTCTTGAGTCGAAAGAGAAAGCAAAGGGAAAGAGCAGCAAGTTTGCAAAAAACAGTGGAGGCATTCGAATGGGGTTGAAACTTCTCTTACAACT
>Ga0209709_10004061_pt1 | contig 11930 bp, 12 predicted proteins | sample ArcticOcean_MG_C_2_FD_187435 | JGI IMG/M metagenome (GOLD analysis project Ga0209709, IMG submission 187435) | Marine microbial communities from western Arctic Ocean - ArcticOcean_MG_CB4_136 (SPAdes) (version 2) | ecosystem: Environmental > Aquatic > Marine > Oceanic | place: Arctic Ocean... | reverse complement strand
TGCCCCTTCTCTCAAAGCTGCTTCAGCTACAATACTTGATCTTGTATCAATACTAATTTTTATATTATCCTTAATTTTTTTTATCTCGCTTATGACTGGTAATATACGATTTAATTGCTTGTCTGCAGATACTTCCTTAAAACCAGACTTAGTGGATTCTGCTCCTATATCTATAATGCGGCATCCATCTGATATCATAGATTTTATATGATTTATAGACTCGGTTAGCTTGATATATTTTCCTCCATCTGAAAAACTATCCTCTGTTATATTTAATATTCCAATTATTTTTGTTTTATTTTTCATTCGAATAATCTATGGAGTATGTTTGGATATTTTCCTTTATATCAATGGCCATCAAATCATATGCCATTTCAATTCGATAATCTTTATTGACAGATCCAAGCACTTTATTATGTATTTCAGATATGGATATACCTCCTAAGGCTAAAATATGAGTAAGTATTGTAAATTTTGGATTTACCGCATTTATTATCTTAGCCATCTCGGAAGGGGTAGTGTGGTAGTTCATTAACCCTTGAACTTTTGCATTATTATTTATAACTTTTAATGGGGCATCAGCAATTTCATGAATAAGTAAATCACAATTTTTTGCATATTTAATTAAATTATCAGAATAATTAGTATCACCAGATATAACCACTACCTTCTTATTGTAAATAATCTTATATCCAAAGGCATGTTCAACTCCACCCCCATGATCAACCCTAAAAGCAATGACCTCTACCCCATTTTTTTTATATACCAAGCCTTCTTGAATCTCGGCTGTTGAAGTAGATAGCCCCTCTAATGTATGATTTTCTGGTGCAACTGTTCTAATTTTAATGTCTTCAAAAAATGCTAATTTAATATTCTTAACAAAATCTTTTGTGCCGGCTGGACCAAATATTTGAAGCTCCTGACTGCGTTGATATATCCAGCCTGTCATAATTAAATCTGGTAACCCTAAAGTATGGTCAGAATGAAGATGAGTTAAAAATATCTTATTTATATCTTTAATATTTATTCCAGCTTGGCTTAATCTAATAGTGGCTCCCCTGCCAGCATCAAATAATAATTTTTCATTTCCGGCTTCTACCAATATAGACTGGCTGAATCTATTAATATCTGGCCTAGGTGTTCCTGATCCAAGTATGATAACTCTCATTACATCTGCAAATATTGATGATGTAAACATTAGTAATATCGGAATTAAAAAGAATCTCATCGTTTAACCTTTAGTTTTGTAATATAATCTAACAGATTATGACTATCAATAAAACAAAAAGGCCGGACATTACGCAATCCGCTAGACCTAAAACTCAAACAATAGATGTTCGAGATGAGTATAATCAAATCAAGAGTTTCCCAGTTACTGGAGAACTGCCTCTGACAATTTATGTTAATAAAAAAGAAATTGTCACCCTTATGACATTGGGTCACTATCCTGAATCTCTTGTAATTGGATATCTAAGAAACCAAGGATTTATTTCATCGCTATATGACCTAGACTCAGTCCAAGTTGACTGGGATACAAATTCTGCTGCAATTAAAACAGTTTCTGATATAAATGATTTTGATAATAAGCTGACGCATAAAGTAGTGACCTCAGGATGCGGACAAGGGACTACATTCGGTGGAGTATGGGATGATCTTAAAAATAAAAACCTTATATCAAAAAAACTTAAACAATCTTCTATATATAAAATTTTAAAATTATTACATGAAAAAAATGAAATTTATCGTCTCTCTGGTGCAGTTCATGGTTGTGCTATATGTGATAAAAATCAGATAATTGATTTTGTAGAAGATGTTGGCAGACATAATGCTGTTGATGCAATTGCAGGGAATATGTGGCTTAACGGAACAAGTAGTGATGATAAAATATTTTATACAACTGGAAGACTAACATCTGAAATGGTTATAAAGGTTGCTCAAATGGATATATCATATCTAATTTCTAGATCAGGCATTACTGAAATGGGATTAAATATTGCTAAAGAAACTGGAGTTACATTAATAGGCAGAGCAAAAGGTAGGCATTTTCTTGCTTATCATGGATCTGAAAATATTGATTTTGATGCTATACCAGAAGCTAGGCCAGAAAACTCATCTGACATATGGAAAAGACGATAATCCTAATTTAACTTGTTAATTACTTTCCCAATACCATTAAGACTAACTTGAATTAGATCACCGTGTTCCATAGGACCAAGTCCGGCATTAGTTCCGCATGCAATTATATCACCTGGGTATAAACTCATATCTTTAGATAGAAAACTTACAATCTCATAAACATTAAAAAACATATCGCTAGTATTATAATCCTGGACAACTTTATCATTAAGTTTTGACTGAATTTGTATGTTCATAGGATCTATTTCAGTTTCTATACCAGGTCCAAAAATACCAAATGTATCAAAGCTTTTTGACCTAGTCCATTGGTCAAAACTTGGGTCTTTTTTTACTATATCCATCCCAGTAACATCATTTATACATGTATAGCCAAAAATATAGTTCTTAGTTGCATCAGCTTCTATATCCTTACAATGTTTTCCAATTACAATGCCAAGCTCGCCTTCATAAAAAATTGCTTCACTGTAAGACTTAGGTCTAACTATATCTTTGCCAGGCTCTAAAATACAAGATATTGCTTTATTTAAATATAGTGGATTATTGGGTTTAGATAAGCCCTTCTCATCAGCGAGAGTCTTGTAATTATTCCATAAAGCTATCATTTTCGATGGATTACATGGATTTATTAATTCAACTTCATCTAAATTAATGCGCTTGCCGGTATTAGAAGGGTTACTGAACATGTCGCCTTCGTAACACTCTATTTCCTTATCATTTAATATACCTATATGTATTGCTTCTTTATGTTTAAATTTAATCCAGTGAGCCATTGTATTAATTAATTCCTAATTTAGTTAAAATATAACTACAATATAATATGTAATTCAGGCTATATTCTAAACTAGAAACAATGATAAAACAAAATAAAAAAGTTTTGGTGATAAGATGCGGTCTGTTGGGGGATACGGTAGACGCAACATCAGTTATCCAGCCACTAATTGAGCTTTATGGCTCAGAACTTGAAATACATTGGGTTTCGAAACCTGGTATATGTGACTTATTTAAATATGATAGTAGAATTAAGAAAGTTTATAAGCTAAAACATACGAAACTCCCTTTTATATTTAATATCCAAAAATTTAATATAATACTCAATTCATTATTCAGTCCATATGAGTTAATTATTAATCTTGAAATTGGCTCAAAGTTCAATGATATTGTAAAATTTTCAAGATCTAAGAATAAAATAGGCATGCCTTTTCAATATATTAAAGATGATATATTCAAAGAGCATAGAGTTAAACATCAGTTAAGAATATTAGATGAGTTATTTCATAAATATAACAAAGATAATGCCAGGCCATCTATTGTTGGCATTGGTATAAACCATATAATTAAAAAATTTCCAATTAAAGACAATTATATCGTGATGTGTCCAACTAATAGTCATATAGGAAATCAAAATCACAGAGGCTATAGGTCTTGGCCAGATAATAATTGGAAGGACTTAATTAATAGAGTATTACTAGAAACTTCACTGAATATATTTTTGGTTGGCGATCAAAACGAAAAGAAATATTTTAAGACTTTTTACCCACTAAAGAAAAGAATTTATGATTTATCAGGTAAAACAACTATTCCAGAATTAATAACTATAATGGAAAATTCAAAATGTGTAGTTGCCACAGATAGCGGAAGTGCTCATATTGCTGGAGCTGTAGCCAAAAATATAATTTCAATACATGGTCCAACGAACTTCTATCAGTCAGCACCTTATAGTACTAAATACAATAATGTAAAAGTTGCAACATTGAATTTAAAATGCAGCCCATGTTATGACACTGAAGTAATTAAAAATTGTAAAAATAATATATGCATGCAAGATTTAAATGCAGAGACAGTGATGGGGTTAATGGCAGAACTTAGTCTTTAGAAGTAATTTTATCTAAATATCTTTCAATGAAAGCAAATTCTTTTTCACCAGATTTTCTTGTAAAACCAGAATCCTCAATTATATCAGCTAAATCAATTATTTTATTTTTAATTTTATTAGACATAGAGGAATATTTAGAAAACTCTCTTATTAGAAGAATTATAATAAAAACTAATATGGGAAACATTATTTGCGATGTTATTACATAGTTACTATAAAGTAAGTCAAAAATATCATTCATTATTATTTCCTGGGTATTTCTTCTCTATCTCAATATTCATATCTTTTTGTATTAAGTCACTTTTTTTTCTAGCTGCTGACAGAGAAATATTATCATCTTCAAAATCTTTCCATACCAACAACCGTTTAGAAAGAGAATTTAACCTTAATTCATAAGTTAGTAATTGAAAACCAGTCATTTCACTTTTAAACGGATCAAGAGTATTTTTTTGACTGTCATGCTGACATTTAAGATACGAAGATGACTCTGAAAGACTTAAACCTTTTCTAGATAACTCATCTCTCGCAACCAGGCCTTTATCTGAAAATTCACATTGGATGGATAGACCATAAGCTTTTGATCTAGCTTCTGCAAAATTATATTCAGGAAATCGAAAAATAATTGAGTCGCTAATAATCTTACTATTATATGCAATATCAACATCCATATTACTACTTAGTATTACTTTGATTTCATTATTACCAATAGGGACTTCTTTTAAAAAAAGATACTCGCTATAAATCCTTGTTGTATATACACCATTTATAAATAATTTTCCATACCCAGTCCAGCTATTATTATTTTTTAGATCTTGGTCAGGTGTTAGCGTAAAGTTTGTTACTTTTGACTGAAGCTGAAAAAATGGTCCAATTTTATTCAGAGAAATTTTAATCTCAGGAATATTATTCTGATGCACTTCCAGCTTTGGATTATAATATTCTTTCCAAAATTTTATCCTATCATCTTGATCATCATGCGCTATTGAAGTAACAGGCAACAATAATAAGATTACAAAATATTTTAAATAATAGGAATTTTTATTCATTTTTTTATTATAGTATCAAAATGAATACCGATGTTACCCTTTTCTAGATCTTGATAATATAATTTAATAGTTTTTTCAATCACAGTGAACGCTAGGTCTTTCCAGGGAATTTCCTCTTTAGTAAATAATTTTACCTCTAAGCTTTCAAGTCCAGCCTCGTATATACCATTCTCTAAATCACCATAATACATCATATAAACTTGGCTGATATGAGGTAAATTACACATCAAGAATAATCTTGTATTGCTAGACCTTGCTCCAGCTTCTTCCATGGTTTCTCTCAAAGCACCTTCTTCAACTGTTTCATAGTTTTCCATAAACCCTGCTGGTAAAGTCCAAAACCCTGATCTTGGCTCGTTAGCTCTTTTACAAAGTAATATTTTACCTTCCCATGCCAGTAAACAACCAGCTACGATCTTGGGATTCTCATAAAATATTGTTCTACATTTACTACACACTGCTCTATTTCTAGTGTCACCCTCAGGGATTTCCACGCGAATCAGGCATGAACAATTTGAACAATATTTTTGACTAGGTAGCTTAGAATTATTTATAGAATTTTCTTTCACAAGTCGATTACCATGATATGCATCCCCAAGGGGAGTCGAACCCCTGTTGCTGAGATGAAAACCCAGTGTCCTAGGCCACTAGACGATGGGGACATATATCATAAATATTATTGGTTTTTATATCGAATATTATACATAAGAAAGGTAATTTATAAAAGCTCAATCTAAAAATTAGATATTGAGTAAACTACGGCGCATATTAGGCTAATGACAGGAAGATATAGAAATCATTAAGGCGCTTCAACGCCTTATCTTTTCCTAGAGTAAGACATAACTCATCTATCGATGGTGCCTTTAGTCGTGCTGTTAAGGAAAACCTTACGGCAGGACCAACGTCCTTAAATTTAAGCGACATATCAGAACAGACTTCTTTTATACAGTTACTAATATTCTCTTTATTATCAAAATCAATACTTGATATTTTTTTTATAACATTTTCAATAACAGCTTTAGATTTAATAGGGTCTAGTTTGACAAGGTCATCTGATTTGTAATTCAAATCATCCTCAAAATAATAAGTTAGTCCTGAAGCAATATTTTTTAAATTATAATCTCTATCAATTCCTAGACTTAAGATATTCTCAAGATATTTCCTGTCATCTACTTTAATATTTAAGTCTGCAAGATATGGTAATACCATATCCGCTATATCTGATAAATCTTTATTTTTAATATAATGTTGGTTTAACCAATTAAGCTTATCATAATCAAATATAGCAGATGATTTTGTAACTTTATCTATTGTAAATAATTTTAACAAATCATCGGTAGAAAAAAATTCTTGATCTCCATGCGACCATCCGGTTTTCACTAAATAATTAATTAGAGCTTCTACTAAGTAACCTTCTTTAAAAAAAGAATTGATATCTACAGCTCCATGTCTCTTAGAGAGTCTTTTACCATCTACCCCATGAATCATAGCAAGATGTGCAAAAACTGGCACTGTTTCATTAAATGCCTTGAATAGATTAATCTGTATAGCAGTATTACTTAAATGATCATCACCTCTGACAATATGCGTAATACCCAGCTCTATATCATCAACTACTGATGTCAAATTATAAGTTGGTACGCCATTAGATCTTAAGATAACTACGTCATGAAAAGTTTTTGGATCAAATGTAATTTCACCATGAACTAAATCTTTTAAATAAACAGGGTTTTCTCTAGGATTTTTAAATCTAATGACATGACCAGGCTTGTTTAATTTATTTTCATACTGGACATCAAGGTTTGTATCTTTGGTTTTCTCATTTATTTCTACTTGATCATAATAAGCTAAATTATTATTTAATAGATATTCAATTTTATCTATATAGACATCAAATCTTTTTGATTGGTACATTAATTCTCTGTCTGAATCTAATCCTAATAAATGCAATGCTGAAATGATAGAATCACAATATTCTTTTGTGCTTCTTGATGTATCGGTGTCATCAATTCTAATATAAAATTGACCTGACTGACTTTTGGCAAATAGCCATGAAAATAACGCCGTTCTAACTCCGCCTATATGTAGCCATCCCGTCGGACTTGGTGCAAATCTTGTCTTTATCATAATATTATAATGTCATTTTAAAATCTTCGACAATTGCTCCTGGAATTGTAGAGCTATGGGTTGACCTTTCTTCATATGTACTTGAATCCATTAACAGTTGTGATTTGTCTGTTAAGCCAACTAATTTATCACCAAAAACATTATATACTGTCTCATCAAATCTCATAGTATTAATTGGTCCTTTGTATTCTCCATTCTCTACCATAAAGCATCCAAATCTTGTTAAGCCAGTTATTCTCCCATTATTTCGATCTGAAAAGTTCAAATACCAAAGGTTGCTTATGTAGATTCCATCTTTCAAGGTCTCTAAAATCTTATTTGAATTTATTACACCTTTATTGAGATGAATAGATACAGGTGATTCATGGTATTCCGCAGCATTATGATTTACAGAATATTCTAGGGCTGATCTTGGTGATACCAATGAGTTAACATATTTACCATTAACTATTAATTCTGTCATTTCTGGTTTGATAAACCCGTCAGAATGAAATTTTGGTGAAATACCATTAGAGAGATTTTCACTAAAGGAAACTATTTTGTTAAAACTTTTTTCACCTTTCTCCATTAAGTGAAGGGGGCTTGAACCAATCTTATTTGCTTTATAACTAAATCCACCCCATGACAACATATCAACAATTTCATTCAATGCTGATGGTGACAAATAAACTCTATATTCTCCAGGTTTAAGTATAATTTCCTTATTATCTATTACCTTTAATTTCTCTTTACTCTCTGAAACTAGGTTAGAGAATATTTCTTGGTTCCACTCTTGGTCAGAGTAGTTCTGTTTGATGGCTTTTCCAGACTCAGTATACATAGACCAGTCAAAATTAAAAGATTCACTTTCATGCCAATTAAACTGTCCCAAAGAGTTAGCAAAACCTTTCATGATTATTCCGCTAGACAATATTCCAACCATATCAAGCGCATGAGAATTATTAATAATATTTTCAGTTATAGAGTAATTATCTAACTTAGAGCCTGTTATATTTTTTTCAAAAGAATTTATATTTCTCTCATACATAAGATATGGATCTGCGGGTAACTCTGGTATTTCTCTCCTGAGATAATATAGCGTCCTAATCAATAAAACTGAATCTTTCTCAAAATCCGTACTCAAGCGCATAATTGAAGTGAGTGTTTTTTTCTTGAATATTAGATTTAGAGTTAGCGTTACTTGATTTACATTCCCAGCCTGTCTAATTTTAGAATGATTAAATCTAACAAAATCTGTTTTTTCAGCATCAAAATTTAATACTAATATTTCATGATTTTTTAAACTATTAAACAGTTTATGAGAAATTTTCTGGAAGTAGTCTTTCATTAGATTCCACCAAATACGTCAACATTCTCAAATAGGCAAACAGGCGTAGAATGACCAACAAATATTGTTTGGTTAGGTTCTCCCTTGCCACAATTAGATGTCCCTAGAATATTATTACTTTCATTATTTCCAACTTTTGATAAATTTTTCCAAAAAGATTCTGTTATTCCACGGTAACTAGGATTCTTTACAACACCGGCAAATTTTCCATTCTTTATTAAAGTCCCTTTCTCACACCCAAATTGAAATTTATTTCTTTTATCATCTATAGACCATGAGTTATTAGTTTGAAGATAGATGCCATCTTCCACAGAAGATATTATATCTTTAAAACTATCCTCTCCTGGCTCTAGATTAATATTACCCATCCTATCAATTGGAGGTCTATTCCAGTTTGATGCCCTAGAACAAGCAACATGATCTAAATCTAATCTTTGACTAGAAAATAATCCCCCTATAGGTCTTAATAATAATCCATTTTTAATCAAATATTTTTTTTCTGCATTTGTACCATCATCATCATAATTATATGTTGCTAGCTCAGATTCCAGTGTTGGATTAAATGTTATGTTTAATAGTTTAGATCCATACTGATATTTCCCAAACATTTCTGGAGTAACAAAACTAGATCCAGCATAATTTCTCTCGTCACCTAAAATCCTATCTAACTCCAAAGGATGTCCGATAGACTCATGTATCTGTAATATCATTTGGTCTGGCGCTATAACAGCATTAGTAACCTGATCACTGCAGTTAGGGGATTTAGACAACTCCACCGCTTCCTCTGCTAATATTTTAGCTTTTTGGACCATATTTATTTGATCAATAAAGTCATATCCAATTTGTCTAGCATGCGCATGGCCTCCAAACGTTCTTGTTTGTATTTCTTTTTTGTGTTCAGCAGAAGCAATAATCTGAGGTAATAGATATGAAATCTTCTGTCTGACATATGAGTCATTTGTGTCTATAAATAAAGTTTCTATTTTATTGAATCTCATGCTTGCTCCCCAATTAGAAATTGTAGGTAGTGACTTTAAAGCCTTATTGACGCTTAAAAGATAATCTGCTTTATCTTTCATAGATGTCTTAGACCAATTATCATCTTCTGTGTAGTAGCTACCAGTCTGGTTTTTTAGCTTTGACAAGTCTGGACGGTAAGTTAATTTATTTTTTGAAAAATCAGCCCACTCTTTAGCAGATTCTACAGCCTGCAAGATGCCTTTTTGAGTAAGATTACTGGTTGCCCCATAACCAAAGCCACCGTTATGAAATACAGTGACCATTAAACCATCATCTTCAGATATGATAACTGGCTCAACGACTCCCCTAGTTGCAGAAATAATATTCGTGTACTTGCTAACAAAGCGAAACGAACAATAGTCCGTTTTAGGCAATAATGGCTTCACTAGGTTTATAAAGTTATCTTTCATGTTATTATTGAAGCATTATAACACTCAGTCGCAAGCAATGCATGATGTTTACCCATTATTAAAAAGAACAAAATTCCCTGGTATTTCTAAGGGAAAATTAAAATCATTTCAAATTAATCTTGGCTATAAATGCAACCAAGCATGTCTTCATTGTCATGTTAATGCTAGCCCAAAAAGAAAAGAAATGATGTCATTAGAAGTAATTAATCAAATACTGTTTGCTATAAATAAATTTAAAATAAAAACTATTGATTTAACTGGTGGAGCACCAGAACTTAATGATCATTTTGAGTATTTGATTATAGAAGCAAAAAATTTAGGTTGCCATGTAATTGATAGATGTAACTTAACTGTATTATTGGAACCAGGCAAATCTCATCTCTTTGACTTCTTTAAAAATAATAAAGTTGAAGTAATCGCTTCTTTACCCTGCTATGAAGAATCTAATGTAGATGCTCAGAGAGGAAAAAACGTATTTAAAAAAAGTATTGAAGTGCTAAAAGAGCTTAATAAATTTGGCTATGGTCATAAAAAAGATTTGGTAATTAATCTTGTTTATAACCCTCAAGGTCCCATATTGCCGCCTAACCAATTAGCTTTAGAAAAAAAATATAAAAAAAATTTGAAAGAAGAGCATGGTATTGTCTTCAATAATTTATATTTAATTACTAATATGCCTATTGCTAGATTTGGCAGTACACTAATAACTAAAAATCAATTTAATCCATACATGAAATTACTAAAAAATAATTTTAATGAAGAAGCTCTTGACCACTTAATGTGTAAATCTTTAATAAGCATAGATTATCAAGGATATATGTATGACTGTGATTTTAATCAAATGCTTGGGATGAATTTGAGTAATAATATAAAAAAGCATATATCAATGTTATCTAAAATTAATATTTCAAATAAAATAAATATAGCAGATCATTGCTATGGCTGCACAGCTGGGTCTGGAAGTAGCTGTGGTGGAGCGTTATTATGACTAATAGAGTAAAATTTTTACTATTCACATTATTGTTATGCTTCCTTTTATTACCATATAAATTAGTGCATTCTGCTGGAGGATTACCTAAGTCTTTATCAAATTCGAATGCAGAAGTTTTTATTATAAGCCCACTAAATAAAGAGGTAGTCTCAAGTCCAGTTAAAATAATCTTTGGTGTTACTAGTATGGATGTTGCTCCCGCTGGAATTAAAAAAGAATTATCTGGACATCATCATTTGATGATTGACACTGATATACTTCCAAACCTTTCTAGACCAATCCCTTCTGACGAGAAACATTTACATTTTGGCAAAGGACAAACAAGCACTTTTATAGATTTGAAGAGTGGCACTCATACACTTCAGTTAATTTTTGGAGATTATGCGCATATACCGCATGATAAACCATTAATATCTAAAAAAATAACTATTACTGTAGAATGAATTTTTATTAAAACTAAAGAATGATTTCAATTATTATACCTACAAAGAATGAAGCTAAAAATATATGTGAAAATCTCAGCCATTTACAAGGATTAAGAAAGCGTAACATTTGTGAAATAATTTTAGTCGACGGAGGTAGTACTGACGATACCATTAAGGTAGCAAATAACTTAGTGGATCATATACTAAAAACAAAGTCAGGGAGAGCAATACAGCAAAATATTGGTGCGTCAATTGCCAGAGGAAATATTTTTCTCTTCTTGCATGCTGATACATATATAACTGAAAAACAATTACTATTTATAAAAAATATAAACAAAGATAAAGTATGGGGTTTTTTCAAAATTAAATTTAATAATAATAAAATCAAATATAAAATTTTAAGTTTTTTTATAAATTTAAGGTCAAAGATATATAATTACGGGACTGGCGATCAAATGATTTATGTTGAGAAAAATATTTTTAATAAAATAAGAGGATTCCCCAATATAATGATAATGGAAGATATAGAAATATGCTCTACATTGAAGAGAATATCTGCTCCCTTGATAATTAAT
>Ga0209709_10004060_pt1 | contig 11930 bp, 13 predicted proteins | sample ArcticOcean_MG_C_2_FD_187435 | JGI IMG/M metagenome (GOLD analysis project Ga0209709, IMG submission 187435) | Marine microbial communities from western Arctic Ocean - ArcticOcean_MG_CB4_136 (SPAdes) (version 2) | ecosystem: Environmental > Aquatic > Marine > Oceanic | place: Arctic Ocean... | reverse complement strand
CCCAGTATGGGCAACGGTTCTGGTGTCACCGCACTAAAGGGAAATGAAAGGACATTAGTAGAGCCGACTTTGCCCCGAAACTTCTCATTGAGAGCAGCACTTTCTGAATCATCGACAATACGGACGCTGAGCTCTGTCGTCTCTCGCTCCTTGCGCAGCGCCGCAGTGACCCAGTGTTCAATGATGTCTGCGCCGGGGCCCTGATCAGATGGGCATGCCCTTTGAATATCGATTGAAAGTTTCATCGTTATTTCAGTTAGGCTCTTTTTTTTCAAAGTCGTCATAGGCATCAACAATACTTTGAACTATGGGGTGCCGAACTACGTCGCGAGACTCAAAGTGGGTAAAGCTAATCTCCTCGACGTTTTTCAAGACTTCGCAAGCATGAACCAGACCCGAGGCAACGCCTCGCGGTAAATCAATCTGCGACATGTCACCGGTGATTACCGCTGTAGAGCCAAACCCAATACGGGTGAGGAACATTTTCATTTGCTCGCGTGTCGTATTCTGGCTTTCGTCGAGAATAATGTAGGCATTGCTAAGTGTCCGTCCGCGCATGTAAGCCAATGGCGCGATCTCAATAACATTGCGCTCCTGAAACTTAGCGACCGTTTCAAAACCCAGCATCTCATGCAGTGCGTCGTAGAGGGGGCGTAAATAGGGGTCTACTTTTTGCGCTAGATCCCCGGGTAAAAAGCCTAACCGTTCGCCTGCTTCAACAGCGGGGCGCACCAGCAAAATTCGCTGCACCTCGTCACGCAATAAGGCTTCTACCGCGCAGGCGACCGCTAGATAGGTCTTGCCTGTCCCAGCGGGCCCGACCCCGAAATTAATATCATGGGTCTGAATCGAGCGGACATAGCGCTGCTGATTAAGTCCTCTGGGCTTGATGTTTCCCTGTTTGGTCCGTATTACCGAAAAGCTATCGATGCTGTCGGCAGTCTGTGAATTGCTGGCAGATGGGGCCATAGATGTTTCGCTCTCGCATTGTCGAAGATGGAGGTGTACTTCTTCAAGAGACAGTTCGCTGCAATGAGCGGTCTCCTGATACAGGTTATAAACGACATTAACGGCATTTTCTGATGCCGAGGTTGAACCATAGACGGAAAAAAAATTATCGCGTGAGCGGATTTCAACTCCGAGTCGTTGCTCAATTAATCGCAAGTTTTCATCGAATTGGCCGCAGATTGAAGCAAGGCGACGGGCGTCATTCGGCACAAGAGTGATGCTATGGGCTGATGGTTTAGTATCCAATCGTTTCAATGGGTGATTTAGAGCCTTTCCATAACAAGATGGCGTTAGCATAGCGCGAACTAATGCCTAGGGTAACCTTTTTTTTAGTGCACAAAAATAGCCGGTAAGTAGTGAAATTCAAATGGCTTTTTCGTCGAGTATAGCTGAGTCGACAAGCTCACCGCGCAGGCTGTTGGGCAGCGCCTCAGTAACAGTTACAGTAGTGAATTTACCGATCAGATTATGGTCGTCGCAGCGGAAATTCACCACGCGATTATTTTCAGTGCGGCCCTGAAGCTGCCCTGGGTCTTTCTTGGAGATGCCAGTCACTAGGAGGGATTCTATATTACCCACCATGCGACGACTAATCTCGGCGGCATTTTGCATAATCCGCCCCTGGAGTATCTTGAGGCGCTGTTTTTTAACTTCCTCGGTGGTATTGTCGGGCAGGTCTGCTGCGGGAGTGCCGGGCCGGGCGCTATAAATAAAACTAAAAGAGCTATCAAACCCGATCTGCTCAATTAACTTCATAGTCGCAGCAAAGTCTTCTTCCGTCTCCCCGGGGAATCCGATAATAAAATCTGAAGAGATGCTGATATCGGGGCGGAGAGCTCGCAGGCGGCGGATCTTGGATTTGTATTCAATGGCGGTATGGCCACGTTTCATCGCCATCAATATGCGGTCAGAGCCACTTTGCACTGGCAGATGGAGATGACTGACCAGCTCAGGAACACGGTCATACACATCAATCAAGGCATCGGAGAATTCGACAGGGTGGGAGGTGGTATAACGAATACGATCAATGCCATGGATATCGGCCACATAGGGCAGTAATTCGGCAAAATCGCAGATAGAGCCGTCAGGCATTTCACCCCGAAAAGCATTCACGTTCTGGCCGAGTAAATTCACTTCACGGACTCCCTGTGCAGCCAAGGCCGCTATTTCGGCCAGCACATCGGCCATCGGACGGCTCACCTCTTCTCCTCGAGTGTAGGGCACCACACAAAAGGTGCAGTACTTGGAGCAGCCTTCCATTATCGACACAAAGGCGCTGACCCCATTGGCCTCGGGGGTTGGTAGGCGATCAAATTTTTCAATCTCGGGAAAGCTGATATCCACCACTACCGCGCCGCCGGCTTTTCGGGACGCCATCATCTCTGGCAGCCGATGGAGTGTCTGTGGCCCAAAGATGACATCGACAAAGGGTGCTCGCTTGGCAATGGCGGAACCTTCCTGGCTTGCGACACAGCCGCCTACACCAATCACTAAATCGGGTTTAGCCTCTTTAAGATGCTTCCAGCGCCCTAGCTGATGAAAGACCTTTTCTTGAGCTTTCTCTCGAATTGAGCAGGTGTTGAGTAATATGACATCGGCTTCTTCAGCTTTATCGGTTGGCACCATCTGGTGGCTCTCGCCGAGCAAATCTTGCATGCGAGCCGAATCATATTCATTCATTTGGCAGCCATGAGTCACGATGTGGAGCTTTTTAACCGGTTTTAGCGTCATTTTACTGGTTATTCTTTGATCAATTTCAGAAGAATGCATTATAGCTTTGCGCTGTCAATGCGCAACATTTAGCAATGATATGGGGCGATTTTGTGCTATTATCTCGTCCCAAATTTAAGCGTAAAGTAGTGACTTTCCATGGCCAGCGAACCAATTTACCGCATTACCTTTTTTAATCAGGGGCAGGTGTACGAGATTTACGCTCGACACGTGTTTCAAAGCGATCTGTGGGGCTTTCTCGAGGTCGAGGAGTTTATCTTTGGTGAGCGCTCGCAGATGATTGTCGACCCCGCAGAAGAAAAGCTTAAAAATGAATTTGCGGATATCAAGCGTAGCTTTATACCCATGCAGTCGATAGTGCGTATCGATGAGGTGGAAAAAGAGGGCGCATGCAAAGTGACTGAAGCGCCTAGCGGAAGCAATATTCGTGCGTTTCCATTCCCCAGTATGGCGAGCGGCAAGCCGGTTTCTGATTAGGCTGATTCTTGTAGGTCAGAATAAGGAGATTGACGATAATGCAGCATGCATCCCTGCCCTTTGAGTTTGCGAGGGCCAATCGATTACTCTTGCGCAAGAATGAAGGGGATTTGATACTCGCGCCCGATGCGCTCGACTGGGCTGTCTCAGAGGTCAGTCGTATGACCAATGCTGATTTTGCCATTGAGCGTGTCAGCAGCGAAACTTTTGATGAGCTTGTCAGTGCCTATTACAGCGCTGGACAGAATTCCTCCGAATCGGTGATGGCAGATATTAAAGACTTTGTTGATATGGAGTCTGCAGCCGCCGATCTTGAAGACGCGGGTGATCTTCTCGACTCTGAAAATGATGCCCCGATAGTACGTCTGCTTAACGCTATTTTAGCCGAATCGCTCAAGGAGAATGCCTCCGATATCCATATTGAGCCCTATGAAAAAGAATCATTAGTCCGCTTTCGCCTCGATGGTGTTTTGAGTACTGTGCTGTCACCCTCGGTGCAGATCACGCCTCTATTGATCTCGCGCATCAAGGTAATGTCGAAACTGGATATTGCTGAAAAGCGCCTGCCACAGGACGGTCGCATGAGCGTCAAACTCGGGGGCCGCAATGTTGATTTGCGGGTCTCCACCATGCCTTCTAGTTATGGTGAGCGTGTGGTAATGCGGCTACTGGATAAAGATGCCGGTAAGTTGCAGGTGGATGATCTTGGTATGCCTGAGATCATATCGGATGAGTTGGCCGAGCTGATCAATCGGCCCCACGGCATTATTTTGGTCACCGGCCCAACAGGTTCAGGTAAGACCACCACATTATATGCTGCCCTTCAGCAGATGGATCGTCAGGGCCGCAATATTATGACAGTGGAAGATCCGGTTGAATACGATCTGCCGGGTATCAGTCAAACCCAGATCAATCTGCGCGCAGGCATGACCTTTGCGCGGGGTCTGCGCGCTATCTTGCGTCAGGATCCCGATGTTATTTTGATTGGTGAGGTTCGTGACGGTGAAACCGCTGAAATTGCAACACAGGCCAGTTTAACCGGCCACTTAGTACTGTCGACATTGCACACCAACACGGCCTCAGGGGCGATTACCCGATTGCAGGACCTGGGTGTAGATAGCTTTTTGTTGGCCTCAACCATCCGAGGGATTATCGCCCAGCGGTTATTGAGAAAGCTCTGTGTTTACTGTCGCGTAAAGGTTAAACCGAATGCGTTTAATCGAGACCTGCTGAAGCTAACATCTGGCCAGACTATTTATGAGGCTGCAGGGTGTGTTCACTGCAATAGCACAGGCTTTTCTGGCCGGCAGGCTCTGTTTGAATTAGTCTCTGTTGATGCCTCGTTACAAACGTTGATCCATAACAATGCTGGCGAAATAGAACTGGAAGAATCAATTCGCAGTCGCGTGCCAAGCATACGTCAGGCAGGTCTTGACCTGGTCTGTGAGGGTGTCACTACGATCGAAGAAGTTCTTCGAATCACGAGCCAGTAGCCCTATGCCAACCTTTGACTACTCTGCTTATAATGACGCCGGAAAGCTCACCAGTGGTGTGGTTTCCGCTGATTCTGAGCGGCAGGCTCGACGTGTATTAAAAGATCGGGGCCTTTTGCCGTCCACATTAGCTGAGTTGGGTGATAAGACCTCGGGGAAGCGGCGCACCGGACGTGAGGCAAGAGTTAATAATTTTGATCTTTCTCTGCTGCTGCACCAGCAGGCAATTTTAATTCAGTCGGGATTACCGCTAGAAGAAGCTCTGCGTATGACCATTGAGCAGGCAGAGACTGCTGGGCAGCGGCGTATGGTGGAGAGTTGGCGCAGCGAAATCATTGAGGGGCGGAGTTTCTCGGATGCTCTAAGGCGCTCACCCTATAAAATCCCTGAAAGTATTGTCGCTGGTGTTGGTGTCGGCGAAGAAAGTGGGCACTTACACCGAGTGCTGTTGCGTCTTGCTGAGGATCTTGAGACCAGTGCAGAGAACAAAAAAACCATTACCAGGGCCATGATTTATCCCACCTTTTTAGTCGGTTTCTCGATCATGGTGGTGACCATCATGATGGCCGTGGTGGTACCAAAAATCACCGCGATATTTGTCACCTCGAAGCGTGAACTGCCATTGATTACTCAAGCTGTGGTCGCACTTAGTGACTTTATTCGGAGTTATGGTCTTTTCCTGCTGGTGCTGGCTGTCGTCTTAACTCTCGGCTTTCGTTACGCCATGGGAGATCTGGCGCGTAAGGAGCGCTGGCATGAATTGATGCTTAACATGCCCGGCCTAGGGCGCTGGATACGGATGGGAAGTATCGCCGACTGGGCGCGCAGTTTGGGCGTATTGCTTAGTAATGGCGTTCCCGCGCTAGCGGCATTGAGTATTTCCTCTACTGTGGTCAGTAACCTGCACCTGCAGCGCAAGTTCGAGGCTGTCACCGAAGGTATGCGGCAGGGTAGCAGCTTGCAAAAGGCGCTCGAAGACAGTCGGCTTGGCAGTGGTTTTTTGGTGCACATGGTCGGTAGTGGTGAGGCGTCCAGTGAGCTAGATAAGATGCTACTGCGTGTGTCGGAGTATTATTCAGTACGCCTGAAAAATGCGGTCGAGATATTTATGGCGCTGTTTACGCCTATAATGGTTATCTTGATGGGGATGATGATTTTGGCGGTTGTCGCCGCCGTTATGTTACCTATACTGGATATGAATAATATGATCTAAGTTTGCTCCTGTGGTTTGTTTGTAAACGCGATACAAAACAACATGCCTGAGCACCAGTGGTGGGCAAGGCAATCGATTTTTGAGTGAGGAAGTGGTATGAGAAGTAACAATAGTCAGGCGGGTTTTACCCTGATTGAAATCATGGTCGTTGTCATGGTGATTGCTTTGATGGGTGCGATAATTGGTCCTACGGTCTTTAAGCAACTGGACAAGGCTAAGGTGACGCGTATAGCTCAGGATATTCGGGTGATTGAGGGCGCATTAAAATTTTATAAAATGGATAACTACCGCTATCCCACTCAGGCGCAGGGACTAGAGGCTCTGGTGACTCAACCGGTTGGTGAAGAGAAGTGGGCCGGTCCCTACCTGCCGGGTTTACCCGTTGATCCCCGTGGCGATTCGGCTTATGGCTATACAAACCCTAGTGCCCACGGGAAAGATGTTGATGTGTTTACGCTCGGTTTTGACAATCAAACCGGCGGAGAAGGTCCGGACAAAGACTGGGGGAATTGGAATATCAAGTGACTACTTTTCATCTTAAATCTGACCGCGGACCTTTCTGATGTCAGATAGACGTGAACAGGGTTTTACGCTGGTTGAAATTATGGTGGTCTTGATGGTTATTGCGATCATGTCGGCCATGAGTCTGCTTGCGCTCAATCAGGCTTCTGATCGGCGCTACGAGACTGAAGCTGATAAGTTACTAATTTGGTTACAGCAGATTTCTGAGCGAGCATCTCTCGAAGGAGCCGCCTATGGCATAGTTCCTGAGAGTGAAGGCGACGATTCTCTAGTAACTATTACTCGACTTCGCGTTGTCGTTTATTACCGCATGCGCTGGGTGGCTGTCAGCGCCCCGGAACCCTTTTTGTTGGAGGACGATGCAACATTACAGTGGCTTGTGGATGATACTGAGGCAGCGGAATTGTTGCCGCAGGAGGATCAAACGACTAACAAGTATGGCGACGATGTTGAGCGGATACTGCCTGAAATGGCCTTTTTGCCCGACGGTTATATTGAACCTAAGGCTGAGATAGTGCTGAGCTTTGACTCTTTTAAAAGCATCTATGTTTATCTGTGGGACGATGAGACTTCGACTATGGTTGTGGAGCGACGCACAAGATGAGAGCTTATGGCTCCAGCGCTTTACGGGGCTTCACATTGATCGAGGTATCTGTAGCCCTGCTCATCTTGAGTCTCGTATTAGGTGGAGCGGTTTCAATGGTGCAGCAATATGCCGATGAACGGATCCGTTTGCGGGAGCGCTTTTTTTCTAATTCAGTGGCATGGAATCGCCTGATGCAGCGCTATCAACATGCCCAGGGTTGGGTTGCCGTCAATGAGGGTAATGACGGCGCTACGCAGGGTGTAGATGAGCAGGCCGGGCAGGATTGGCGGTGGAGGATGAAGGTCGAAGCGGCTATGGGTAAAGATTTCTACCGCTACGAAATGCGGGTCGGACTTGCGGATAGCGAAGCGACAAACACCGCACTCAGTATTTATTTGATAGGTAAACCCTGATGAGAGTTTCGGGGCGCAGAACGGGTCTGCAGGATGGCTTTACCCTCATTGAGGTTCTGGTCTCGTTAATGATAATGGCAGTGATGTCGGTGCTTTCTTATCAGGCCGTTGATGTGGTGATAGGGGTAAATGAGCGCAGTCGGTCTGATTTAGCGGAAGAGGCCAAGTTGCAACGTGCCTGGCAAATTATCGGTCAGGATCTATTGCATCTGCGGCCCAGAACATTTGCTGATGAACGGGGATCAATTGAACCGGCCTACATCACTGATCTTAGCGAGTTCGGTTTACGTTTTAGCCGTGGTGGAGGTCCCATGATACGCTCTAATCCCAGCGGTGTCCGTCGTATCGCCTACAGTATCAACGAGAACCAGCAGCTACAGCGACAGTCTTGGGCTATCACTGAATCGACTAGGGATAGTGAGGGCAGTCGATTAATTCTCCTCAATGGTGTGGAAGAAGTTCTGCTTGAGAACCTGACGCCAGACCACAGCTACGACCCCAATTGGCCGCCTCTCAACCAAAAAGTGAGTATCCTCAGTTTACCGAAAATGATTAGGTTTACGATCGGGCTAGTGGATAAGACTGAGACTACGGTTCTGTTTCCAGGGGTGTTCTCGAACTGATGAAATACGCCAATGGAGAGCTTAAGTCGCAGCGCGGCGTTGCACTGTTGGCGGCACTGATACTTACTCTGGCGGTGGTGCTGGTGCTGAGTAATATTTTTTATCGCCATCAGATTGATGTTGCTCAGGCCGGTGCCTCGATGCATCGCGACCAAGCCTTATTGTTGGCGCTTAGCGGTGAGAGTTGGGCTAGCCAGATGCTGTCGGATACACAAGATGATCGCAGTGTTGATGAATTTGGTGAGGATTGGGCTCAGGCGATGCCGCTGCTTCCGGTAGAGGGAGGCATTTTGACCGGCTGTATTGCCGATATGCAGGCACGCATAAATCTGAATAACTTTGCTGCTTATGATGCGCCTTCACTGCGGTTGGAAATGAACTCTGAGAATATAGGCATGGCCAAGGTCTGGACCCGATTGTTAGATGTTCTCGAGCTCCCTGCAGATCCTGCTAGAGTGGCTAGGATTATTGACTGGCTCGATGCTGATTCGGCAACCGTTAACACCTGGGGCGCCGAGCAGCCGGATTATGACGACTTTAGGCCGCCGCGCGTAGTGGCCAACACGCGTGTTTCAGACGTTACTGAGTTAGCCGCTATCAGTGGTTATGAGGTGTGGGAGGTGCAGCGGTTAGCGGCCTGGTTAAGCGCTCTCCCGAGCGACACAGCCATCAACATTAACACCGCATCAGACGAGATTTTACTCGCCCTTAGTGGCGCTCTCAACGAGCAATTTGTCGTCGCGGTCCTTGAGAATAGACCGTTTAACACTGTGGCTGAGTTTCACTCGGTGATTGCCAATGAGTTTCTCCTTGTTCCGGCCGACGTTGCTACACGCTGGCCGCCGCGTATAATTGATGTGAAAACGGACTATTTTGAACTTTATCTAGACGTGATGTTAGGTGAGGCACATATCGAGGTGAAAAGTATAATGAGCCGTCGTGGCCTCAAAGAGCCGGTGGTTATATCTCGGACGATAACCCTAGTGCCAGCAAGTCTGCCGGATAAGGTGTCTGATCAACTGTCGGGCGCCGAGGAGTTATTTGCCGATAAGAGTCGGGATGAAGAGATCACGAGAATGGCCGCAGGTAATATTGCGCCCGAACCAGCGTGTTTAATGATTGGGAAAAATAGTTAGATGAATGTTGACCATATCCATAGCCTAGACCAGCGGATCAGTGAAGAGAGCGACCCGCTCAAATCAATGGCCGGTGCCAACAGTCTAACCATGGCTCTGTGGGTGCCCTCTGAGCGGATCTCGATGCATCTAATCGACGTACCGTCGGCACCAGAACGTAAGTGGAGCGCACTAATTCCCTGGATGCTAGAAGACAGAGTTTTGCAGCCTGTCGAGACTATGCATTTCGTAATTAGTGGCCGTTCGAGCAATAGTCAATTGCGGATTATTGCTGTCAGTCATGAGGACATGCAGCAATGGCAGCGTATTGCTCACAATGCTGGAGTTGCCGTCGGCGCCCTGGTGCCTGACTTTTTAGCCTTACCCTATGAGTCGGGGCGCATTACTATAGGCTGGCGACAAGGATTATTATTGGTGCGCAGTGGTACTGATAGTGGTTTTGCAGCCAAGCCGAACTTGGGTTGGGTCCTGATTGATAGCCTCTTGGCGGCCTCAAATAAAGCGCCACGGCTGTCTATTTCACTGCCAGATGAAACGTTGGTGCCAGATCACCTCCGTGACCTGGCCGACATCAACGATACCAGTATCGACTGGCAATTCGTGGATATACCGGAGGGCTCCAACCTGTTAACTGGAAAATTCAAAGCGGCGGCATCTGTTACCTACACCAAGGGCTGGTTGCCCGCGGTAGGTTTGGCAATGCTCACCGTTGGGCTTTTGCTGACCTATTTGCAGATATCAGCCAATGCCCTGAGCGTTAATGTGCAGGCACTGGAAAAACAATCGCTGAGCAGCTACAGCCGCCTGTTCCGTGGTCGCACTCCTGAGGTTGGAGAGATTAAAGGTTCCGCCGAGCAGCGCTTGATACAACTGCATAACCAAAAGGAAGCCATCGGCACGGGGCCTATGGCCGCACTGGTGGCCATAGAAGGCCTGATGACAGCCTGTGACTGTAATTTGAGGTCGCTCAACGCCGATGCGCAGGGCATCCGCTTGAAGATAGATAATGGCGCTAAATTAAAATCGAAGATGCTCAGTATTCCCGGTTACCAAGTCGCCCTGACCCAGCTGCCCGATGGTGGGCCTGAGAGTATTTTGTTGGTCATCAGTCCCAACGCAGAGGCGATCAAATGAATGCATTAGTTGGCCGATTGCAAGATGGCTATGTAGGACTTCAGTCCCGTGAAAAGCTGTTTCTATCGGGTGGTGCGTTAATACTTCTGCTGACGTTAACCTATGCGTCCCTCCTGCCGTTGTTAGAAAAACAACGTCAGCTTAACGACCGACATGAGCAGCTATTGTTACAGTTGTCCTGGTTGAAAAATCAGGCTACCGTGGTCTCAGGGTTAACAAATAGCTGCACTGGCGCGGACACTGCAGCCGTTACTGAGCGCGATACTATTATCCGTTTAGTGCGTCGTAATCAGCTGATATTGGGTAATTTGACGCAACAGGCGCGGGACTATTCTTTGAACTTTACGGCCTCTGATGCCAACGCTATTATGCGCATGGCGCATCAGGTGGCCTGCGAGGGGCTGCTTATCACTCGCCTAGAGATCGCGGCAAGTAATGAGACTGGTTCACTGATCGCTGGGACTATGGAGGTTTCAGGTGTCAATTAGTAACCAGGGGAATCCTTTGCACCTAATACGTTTGGGCGGAGTGTTTACGCTAGTATTACTTTGCTTTTATCTTATGTTTTTGATTGTCATGCAATTTAATGAAGATAAGAACGTTGAGATTAGTGTTGCTCCTGTTCAAAGCCCAAATGCCCTTTATTGGGATTGGTTTCGGGGTGATTCTGTCGCGGCCGTTATTGTCGTCGATCAGAGCGATAATCTAGCGGATGCAGCAATAGATGCTGAGCTACTAGGTGTTCTGATTACTAAAAATACGGCTTCTGCCACCGTAAAGTTTAGGGGCCGACGAGAGGAGGTTTTCCATGAGGGCGAGGAACTTGCCGCAGGTACTGCTATTGTAAAGATCGAAGCTTACAGAATTATCGTTAAGCAAAACGGTACTAACAAACAGGTGCTGCTGAAAAAACCCGATATCATTATGGAGGCCAAACAGTCGTCTCCGGCAGGTGAGAGTCCCCAAAAGGGATTTGCTCTGGCTAATATGTTCGGCGCTGTGCCAGTGAAGGTCCCAGGTGGATCGGGTTTGAAGCTCAATAACCTCTCAGACGAAGTGAAAATACTTGCGGATATCCGAGAAGGCGATGTTGTTATTGCTGTGGACGGAGTCGCAATGAGTGATCTAATGGCAAATCCAGGAAAATGGATGAGTTATAGTGGCTCTAATAGCTTATCAGTGACCGTAGTCCGGCAGGGCCAAGAAGAAATGGTCTATGTGAACGCCGCAAGCCTGTATTCTAAAATGTTACCGTGAAGTGGACTGAGTCAATACAATGAACATAATAGGATTAACCTCAAAATGAATATTCTGAAACGGCTTTGCTATGTCACAGGAGTAACGCTGGTGGCACTGTGTTTGACTGCTGAGGTTTCCGCTGCAGACAAGGTATCTGTTAATTTTCGTAACGCAGATATTCTGAGTGTTATTGAAAGCGTTGCGGAGATTACCGGAAAATCTTTTGTCATAGACCCAAGAGTTAAGGGGAAAGTCACCATTATTGCTCCTGAGCCCCTAGACGCTTCACTGCTTTATCAGGCAGTACTTTCCGCACTTCAGGTTCAAGGGTTTCAGGCACAGGAAGATGGCGCGG
>Ga0209709_10004059_pt1 | contig 11930 bp, 14 predicted proteins | sample ArcticOcean_MG_C_2_FD_187435 | JGI IMG/M metagenome (GOLD analysis project Ga0209709, IMG submission 187435) | Marine microbial communities from western Arctic Ocean - ArcticOcean_MG_CB4_136 (SPAdes) (version 2) | ecosystem: Environmental > Aquatic > Marine > Oceanic | place: Arctic Ocean... | reverse complement strand
TTTTTATTGATTACCGAAAAATTTTTATTTAAATATTTAATACTTATATGTATATTGATTCTCATTGCCATATTAATTTCCCGGAGTTGCGTGATAATATTAAATCTATATTAGAGAATATGGATGCTAATAAAATAACTAACGCTCTCTGCGTTAGTGTTACTCTTGATGATTTTCCAGGGGTTCTAGAACTCGCAGATCAATATGATAATATTTTCGCTTCAGTAGGCGTCCATCCAGATTACGAAGATATTAATGAGCCCACAGTTGATCAGCTTGTATTATTATCAAGAAATACTAATGTAGTAGCTATAGGGGAGACAGGGTTAGATTATTTTAGACTCAAGGGAGATCTATCATGGCAAAGAGAGAGATTTAGAGTTCACATCAGATCAGCAATTAAATCTGGCCTTCCACTTATTATTCATACAAGAAATGCTCAAGATGACACTATAAGTATTATGAAGGATGAAGGGGCTGATATTGCCGGAGGTGTTATGCATTGCTTTACTGAGTCCTATAATATGGCAAAGAAAGCAATCGATCAGAACTTTTATATTTCTTTTTCAGGGATTATTACATTTAAAAATGCACAAGATCTCCGGGATACTGTGAAAAAAGTCCCAATGGATCGTATTTTGATTGAAACAGATTCTCCCTACCTAGCGCCGGTCCCTAATAGGGGTAGAACAAATGAGCCATCCAATGTTTTATTTGTAGCTGAAAAAATTGCTGAGATTAAAAACTTATCGACTGAAGAGGTTGCAGCAACTACTACTGAAAATTTTAAAAAACTTTTCACAAAATGTCATTTAAGTTAACCATTCTTGGTTCTGGTTCCAGCGCAGGAACTCCGGTTGTAGGGTGTTTATGTAAAACCTGTCGATCGACTAATCTAAAAAATAACCGTACCCGCTGCTCGAGTTTAATTACCTTAGAGGATGGAAAGAATATACTGATTGATACTAGTCCAGATCTTAGGCAGCAATCGTTAAGAGAGGGTATTAGAGTAATTGATGCAGTATTGTTCACGCATATACATGCTGATCATTGTCATGGTATTGATGACCTGAGAGCCTTTTGCCAAATCAATAAAAAACAAATACCTATCTATGGAAATGAAGAAGTTATTGAACAACTAAAACTTAAATTTAATTACGCAATAGCCGAGCCAAATGGTTTTTGGGATAAGCCAGTCCTAAGTGCAAACATAATTGATTCTCCAATTAAGATATTTAATACCAAAATAATTCCTGTGCCAGTTTTTCATGGTAAAAGTTTGATTAATGGGTATCGGATCGGCAACATGGCCTACATTACCGATGTCTCAGAAATCCCTAATAAATCGTTGGAACTTTTGACCGGTTTAGATGTTCTACTTCTTGATTGCTTAAGACATGAACCGCACTATACGCACTTTGGTTTTGATCAGAGCATCGAAATGGCTAAGAAAATTAATGCTAAGGAAACACACTTAATTCATATGACGCATAGTTTTGAGTATGAGGACCTTAAAAATAAACTGCCAAAGTCTGTATATGCAGGCTACGATGGTTTAGAATTAACAGTTAATTAAAATAATAGGAAATGTATGTATAGAAAAATAAAATCGCTATTAATAATTCTCGGTATGGTAGGTTTTTCATTGGGTATTATGGCCGAATCCAAAAGAACATTCACCGAAGATGAGTTCATTTCAGTTTTTAGTGGAAAGCCAAAGGCTCGCGTTGAAAAATATCTTGGCGAACCTGATAAGCAAGAAATAGCTATTAAACCAAAGGGTGCTAGCTCCGTCCTTGGGCGCCCAACTACTGATAAATCAAAACCAGGTAAAAAAGACAAAGTTGAAATGTGGTACTACAGTAATCTTGTTGAGTATTCTCCGAAAAAGCTTTACAAAAGAGTGGAATTAACACTAATTAATGACAGAGTCGTTAATATTGCCTTTTTTAATCAATAGAGCCTGCAGCTGTAATATTCATACCACCATCGACATAGGTAATTTCACCTGTTATTCCTGAGGCAAGGTCACTACATAAAAAAGCCGCCGCGTTCCCAACCTCATCAATGGTGACGTTTCTCTTAAGAGCGGCATGACGCTCGTTAAAGTCATACATTCGGTCAAAATTCGCAATCCCTGATGCCGCGAGAGTTTTTATTGGTCCGGCAGAGACAGCGTTTACCCTTATGCCTTTAATACCAAGACTTTGTGACATGTATCTTACATTAGCTTCTAAGCTTGCCTTGGCTAAGCCCATAACATTATAATTGGGCATTGTTCTCTCAGCACCTAGGTAACTTAATGTTAAAAAGCTAGCATTAGGATTCAAGTATGGAATAGCGGCTTTTGCAAGTGCTGTGAAGCTATATGAGCTGATGTCGTGTGCAATTTTAAAGTTTTCTCTTGTTGTTTGCTCTACAAAGTCACCTGATAAAGCTTCTTTAGGAACAAAAGCAAGCGAGTGAACTAGAGCATCAAATTTCCCCCAATACTTACTTAACTTTGGAAATAATTCGTTAATTTGATCATCACTTGATACATCACAAGGAACCACAATCTTCGAATCAAAATCGCTAGCTAATTTTTCAACCCGCCCTTGATGTTTTTCCATCTGGTACGTAAAGGCTAGCTCTGCACCTTGTGTTTTCATTGCCGATGCAATGCCATAAGCAATTGATCTATCACTTAATAAACCAAGGATTAAAACTTTTTTATTTTTTAGAAAACTCATTTGTAAATTCCTAATTATTTATTTTTTGGATCGAGAATATCCCTAAGGCCTTCTCCAAGCAAATTATATCCTAACACTGTCAATAAAATTGCCAATCCTGGAAATAATGACAGCCACCACGCAAATTGAATATATTCTTTTCCATCTGTGAGAATATTGCCCCATGAAGCAGTTGGTGCTTGAACACCTAAACCTAAAAAACTCAACCCTGATTCAACAAGAACTGCACTTGCGATTCCAAGTACCGAGCTAACAATTATTGGGGTCATACTATTGGGCAGCAAATGCAATAAAATTATTTTTATGTCTGAAGACCCCATTGCTTCTGAAGCCATCACGTACTCACGCCCTCTTAAACTCAAAAATTCTGCTCTTACAAGGCGCGTAACGCCCATCCACGATGTTAATCCAATAACAATCATAATGTTCCATATAGAGGGAGTTAAAAAAGCGATAACAGCTAATATAAGGAAAAATGAAGGTATTGATAAAACTACGTCGACAATTCTCATAATGAATGAGTCAACCCAGCCTCGATAAAAGCCAGCAATTGAACCTAATATTATGCCGATACCAGTAGATATACCAACCGCTACAAAACCAACAAGTAATGAAATTTGTGCTCCATAAAGCATCCTTGAAAAAACATCTCTTCCAAGGCCATCGGTACCCATAATATGATTATATGATGGAGCAATAAGAATCGATTCAATATCAATAAAATTAGGGTCATAGGGAGCTATAAAAGGAGCAAGAACTGCTGCTAACAAGACGATTGTTATTATAATTAATCCTGCTAATGCAAGAGAATTACCAATAAATTTTTTCATTATTTTGTAATTCCCTTTCTGATCCTTGGGTCGGCCCAAGCATATCCTAGATCGGCTATTAAATTCCCTATTAATGTTAAAACTGATCCAATTGTCAAGATTCCCATAATTACTGGAAAATCCCTCATTAAGACTGAGTCATAAAATAACTTTCCCATTCCAGGGATAGCAAAGATTGATTCAGAAATTACTGAGCCACCTATTAGTCCAGGTATTGATAAGCCAATTATCGTAATTAATGGAAGAATTGCATTTTTAAGGGCATGTACAAAAACTATCTTTTTTTCATTAAGACCTTTTGCCCTTGCTGTTGTTATAAAATCTTGATTTAATATTTCTAGCATACCATTTCTAACATAAAGAGATATTCCTGCGAGACCGCTTAAAGAGGATACAAATACAGGTAAGAATAAATGTTTCATTAAGTCTGTGAATTGACCAAAAAGACTCAAATTTTGATAATTCAAGCTATGTAAGCCAGAAATCGGCAACCATTGATTGCTAACTCCAGTCCAGTACATTAGAAGAAGGGCCAGCCAAAATCCAGGAATTGCAAAACCAATGAACACAAAGAGAGTGATTGATTTATCCACCCAGCTATTTTGTTTTACTGCCGAAAGTGTCCCCAGGATTATGGATATGGAGAAGATAACTGTAATGCCAAGTAAATTTATAAGTAGGGTTATTGGAAGGGCTTCTTGGATTAAGCCTTTTGTAATATTTCCATTCTTATCTTTTGATTGCCATAGAACTGGTCTCTGGTGTGATGCAAAAGAATTTCCAAAATCTAGCTGAGATATCCGTTTTATCCATAAACCATACTGAACGATAACCGGTTTATCTAAATTGTAAATTTCTCTCAATTTCTGCCTTGATTCTTCGGAAGCTTTTGGATTAAAAGATGCCTCTGTAGATGTAACATCACCTGGAGCAAGATGCATTATAAAAAATGATATAAGACTGATTCCTATAAGCATAGGAAACATCCATAAAATTCTTTTTATTAAGTATGTAATCATTTAATTATCCGAAATTTCATTTCTTCTAAGAATTTTTGGAATAAACCAGTCGTAGCTATTATGGTAAATACCAGCTGGAGGCGAAAGCCTTTTAATTCCTCTAACTCTTTTATTTATAGCTGAAAGTCCATATCCTGCATAAAGATAAACAATAGGGGAGTCATCAAGTAAAATATCTGAAAATTCATGGTATATCTTTTCTCTTTTAGATACATCTAACTCCAAACGTCCTCTCTCCAATAGGGTATCAACTCTTTTGTTTTCATACCCTAAGAAGTTAAATTGACCTGGTCCTTGTTGGGTAGAGTGCCAAATATTAAATTGATCAGGATCAAGTGATAGGCTCCAGCCTAAAACAACAACATCAAAGTCACCTGTTTTGATGAATTGATTAATAAAGCTAGCCCATTCGATAACTCTAATCGAGACATCTACTCCAATTTCTTTTAGCCGCCTTTGGATTATTACAGCTGTCATTTCTCGCTGCTTGTTCTGGTTGGTTAAAATTTCAAAACGAAGCACCTTTCCACTCCTTTCCAGCAAGCCATCTTTATTTTTTTTATACCCCGCCTCATTTAATAAGGTTAAAGCCCTGTTACTGTCATATGGGTAGGGTTTTAATTTAGTGTTATTCCAACGAGTACCGGGCTTATAGGGGCTTGATAATGGCTCCCCAAGTCCAAGGAGTACGCCTTTTATAATTTCATTTTTATCAATTGCGAAGTTTAATGCTTTTCTAACGCGCTTATCATTAAAAGGTTCTTTTTTTAGATTAAAGCCAAGGTAGGTATACCCATTCCCTAATTCCTTATACAGGTCAATTTTATCTCGCAAGTCTTCTCTACTAGGAAAAACCCTCTGAAATTGGATAGGATTAATATTCATTAAATCAATATTATCTGCAGTTAATTCCATAAACTGTGATGATGTGTCAGGAATAATTCTAGAGATTAAATTATTAATATTTGCTTTACCGTTAATGCTTAAAGGGTTGCGCGTTAATGAAACCTGCTGGCCACTTTTCCAATTATCAAGAATGTAGTAATTTGATCCAACGGGCTTCCTTGAGAAATAGGTGTTATTAATATCTTCATTCCTTAGGAGATGCTTTGGAAGTATATGCAGTGAAGTCCAAGTATCAAGGGCAGGAGCATAATTTTCCTCGTAAGTTACTTTGAAAGTGTAGGGATCTGGTGTGGATGCTTTTTTTACTAATTGATAATCTGAAGCATAAGGCGTTCTAGTATCTGGGTTGGTAACTAATTTCCATGTAAACATTACGTCTTTGCTCGTTAGTTTTTCACCATCAGCCCAATACAATCCTTTTCTAATTTTAAATGTTATAGTTTTTTGATTGTTCGAGATATTCCAACTTTCAGCAATTTCAGGTGCGTAATTAAGAGATTCATCATATTTTAATAGGGAGTTAAAAATATTGTTAGCAATAGCAGAGGATGCAGAGTCACCAGCAATCATGGCAATTAAATTACTAGGCTCACCAGTCATAGCATTAATAAGCCTACCCCCATCTTCTTTATCGTAATGATTCTGATAATTTGACCCAACAGGCTTATCTTGACTACAACTTATTAAGAGTAAGCATAAAAAGAGTATGAATGAATGCAGGTTTATATTTTTATAATACATATTACTTAGGAATATCTAGAGTACTACCTGAGATTATCTTTGTTGACTTTAGTTCGTTAAATTCCATTAAATCTCTGACAGACATTTTATAGTCATCTGCTATATGGCTTAAAGTTTCCCCTGAGGTTACGACATGTGTAACAATTGATGAGTAATTAAATAAGCTATCTTTATCAAATGGAAATTTTGTTTTTGAGACATCTCCATAAGGAATAAGGATGATACTATTTTTTCTAAACCTCTTTCTGGAACTAACATGGTTTACTTGAGCTAGCAGTTTTGGGTTGATGCCAAATTTTCTTGCTACCTGGTGGATCTTTTCTCCATACTTCGGCTTATAAGTTTTCCAGCTAACAAGCGGCTTGTCGTAAAATGCCATATTGCTATGAAAAGTTTTAATTGAATTTATAGGTAATAATACTTCTTGAGAATAATTCTCAGATCTCATAAGTGGTCTTTTGTGTTGAGCATTTAATAATTGAAATTCTTCCATTGGAATTTCTGCAAATTTTGCAATTAGGTCGGTATCAATTTCTTTTGGAAGAGGGATGGAGGCAAAATAAGGCTTGTCTGCAATGTCACTTATGTAAAGACCATATTTTTCTGGGTCACTAATAATATTTTTAATTGCTAATAGTTTTGGAACATAATTCCTTGTTTCTCTCGGGAGCCTAATGTTGTAATAGTCCGTAGGCTTCTTAAGTTTTTTATTTTTTTTGATGGACCTTCCTACACGCCCTTCTCCTGCGTTGTATGCTGCCAAAGCTAATTCCCATGTTCCAAACCTACTAAACAATTTTTCGAGGTAATCGAGTGCTGCTGTCGTTGATTGAATAACATCCCTTCTGTCATCTCTCCACCAGTCTTGTTTTAATCCATAATTCTTACCTGTTGATGGAATAAATTGCCACATACCCATTGCCTTCATTCGAGACTTTGCTAATGGGTTGTATGCACTTTCAATCATTGGAAGTAGTGCAATTTCAGTAGGCATTCCTCGTAATTGAACTTGCTCCACTACATAAAATAGATACTTTTCTGATCTAGTAAGCATTCTGTCTACATACTCGGGCCTATCTGCGTACCATTTTTCATATTTCTTAATTATTTTTCTTGCTTTTCTGGATGGTTTAGAATTAAAAGCAAACCCATCTTTAAGTCTAGGCCAGATGCTTATCGGTCGGGGATAATTATTCGTATGGCTGATTCCAGATTGAGCGTTAATCGCTTCGGTCATAGCTGAGTAATTTATTATTGTTATTTTTTCGCCAAGTGCATTAGTCAGCGACCATGATGATTGGGGAAGAAGAAACATTGTTAGAAGAACAAAGATACGAATAATGTTGTTTATATTAAAATGCATCTTTACGCTCTCTAATATCTTTAAATTCATTACTATTAGTAGCCCTAAGAAAAGGGTTAGTTGCAAGCTCTTCTGACAAGGATGTAGGTAATGTTACATTTTTATTTATTGTTCTTTGATAGCGAGCAGATAAATCTAGATTATTAACTTCTTCTGTCATGGCGAACCTTATATTATTTAATGTATATTCATGCCCGCAATAAATTTTTGTTTTTACTCTGAGACGTTTAATTTTCTGGAGAGAGTTAAACATCTGCTCCGGTGTCCCCTCAAACAATTTACCACAACCGCAGCCGAACAAAGTATCCCCACAGAATATTAGGTCTGAGTCGATGTATGCAACATGATCTAAAGTATGACCTGGTATCTCAATTACTTTATATTTCAATTTGGATTTATTCATTATAAGAATATCATTTTCTTGGACTGATTTATAAGGAAAATCGAACTTACTTTTAACAGGCCCATAAACTACGATATTAGGATAATGATCTATAAGTTTTTTTACGCCATCAATATGGTCGTAATGTTTATGTGTTATTAATATTGCTTCCGGATTAATCTCATTTTTATCAATAAAATCAATTACTTGATATGACTCTCCTGGGTCTACTATTACAGCAAAGTCATTTCGAATAATAATCCAAATATAGTTATCTTTGAAGGCTTTTATTGGTAATATAGTAGAAGGTAAATTTTCCGGTATCGGTATATGCATATTGTCATTGAGTGTACTATGTTTTTGTATTTTTTTTATAGAAAATGAGCTGGTTTAATTCTCCAGCTGGGAAACAATTGCTACTAACAGAACAGGCTGTTATTGAGGGCCTTATACATGATAAATTTGGTTATTTTGCGATTCAGCTTGGCAATTATGATTATAATTTTTTGACTGGAAGTAGAATTGCTAAACATTTATTCAGTGGCGGAAAATATCAAAATATTTCTTTTTTTAATTGCGCTCTACCAATAAATGCAGATTCAGTAGACTTAATAATTTGTCCACATATTATTGAGCAAACTCCTAATGTGAAATTTTTTTTTAATGAATTGTATAGAACTATAATTCCGGGCGGACATGCAGTCTTTATTTCATTTAACCCTTATAGCCTTGCGGGGCTAAGAAAGTTATTTGGCTTTGAAAATACTATCCCGTGGAATAGTAATTTCCCGTCACTAAATTCTGTTCAAAAGTCTTTAATTTCGGCTGGGTTTACAATAGATGAGGCAACAATCAGTAATTACCAACTTATTTTTAACGATGAAGCTATGAATTTTAATGAGTCTTTTGAGAGCATTGGTTCAAGATGGTTCCCGTTCTTTGGTAACATATATTTTATTGTGGCAAAAAAAATGGAAACTACTGTTACCCTAATTAAGCCAAAGTGGATAAAGCCGAAGAAATTATCAGTAGCAATAAATAAAGGTCATTTATGATAAAGATATATACAGATGGTTCATGTAAAGGCAATCCAGGTCCGGGTGGCTGGGGCGCTCTGATTATTAATAATAGTGAGAAAAAAGAAATATATGGTGGTGAAAATGAAACTACAAATAATAGAATGGAATTATCAGCCGTGATAGAGGGCTTGAAAGCTCTTGACGACAAGGCATGCCCCCTAACAATCTTCACAGATTCAACATACGTCCTAAAAGGTATGTCTATTTGGATAAAGGGGTGGAAGAGTAATAATTGGATATCAAGTAACAAAAAGCCTGTAAAAAATAAAGATTTATGGTTAATTTTGGACTCATTGGCCTCATTGCATAAAATAGAATGGATTTGGGTTAAGGGTCACTCTGACCACCCTGAAAATGATAGAGCCGATTTTTTAGCAAATCTGGGCGTGAGTCAGGTAATTCAACAATGAGGCAAATTTTCCTAGATACAGAAACAACAGGACTCGACCCTAATCAGGGTCATCGGATCATTGAGATTGCCGCGATTGAGATGCAAAATAGGCAACAAACTCATAATCGTTTTCATGCCTATTTAAATCCAGAAAGAGATATTGATTCTGCAGCTAAAGAGGTTCACGGGATCTCATTAGATTTTTTGCAGGACAAACCTTTATTTGAGGATATTAGCGATACTTTCTTGTCATTTATTGAAGGAGCAGAACTTATAATTCATAATGCACTTTTTGATATAGGCTTTTTAAATATGGAGCTTGGTAAAATTGAAAAGAATAAAATCGAAGAATATTGTTTCAAAATTACAGACAGCCTGAAACTAGCAAAGGAAAATAGGCCAGGACAGAGAAATAATTTAGATGCTCTTTGTAGGGCGTATGGAATCAATAACTCAAAAAGAAGTCTTCACGGAGCATTGTTAGACGCAGAGCTATTAGGTGAGGTATTTTTAGCAATGACAAGAGGTCAGGAGTGTTTTTCAATTAATTTCACCGATGAAAACATCGATATTAAATTGGCACCCGTAGATCAAAATAAATTAAGCATAATTAAACCGAGCGAAGAAGAGGTTGAATTACATAACAGCTATAAGTTATCAATTAAGAGTTTGATTGATTGGTAAACCCTAACTAACATCAGCCCAGTTATTTGGTGTTTCATACAGCCTAACTTTAACCGGAATTATTGACTTACCATACCTTTCTTTGAAAACTTCTTTAAGAGCTCCGTATGCAACTAACGCCATATTTTCTGCGGTTGGAACTTTAGGGAAGGTCACAGTTTTGTGATCTTTTAGAGTCTTTAAGAAATCTACAACCACGTGGTCTTTTTCGTAAACAATAAAAGCATGATCCCATCGATCGACGATAGTGCTTTTGATTAACTCCTTGGCATCCTTAAAATCCATAACCATACCAAATTCTGAGGCTTGCTCTAGCTCAACAATTTCTCCCTTTATGGTTACTTCAAGTGCGTAACGATGACCATGAAGGTTTTTACATGTACTTTTATGACCAGGAATTCTATGCCCTGCATCAAACTCCATTCTTGTTGTAATTTCCATGGTTATAACTTATCAATAGCATTAATACGCATTAATGCTGGTGGATGAGAGTCATAGAAACTTGAGTGTAAAGGATCGGGAGTTAATGTTGATGCATTGTCTCGGTAAAGCTTAATTAATGACTGTTTAAGATCTACAGCCTTAGAAAATTTACAAGCATACTCGTCAGCTTCAAATTCATTTTTTCTTGAGTAGTAAGCAATGATAGGCCTTATAAAAAATACAAATAATGGCGATACAAGTAAAAACAATAAAATAGCATTCGCGTCATTTAGGCTATAGACGCCAAGCCCTTCATAAAACCAGGCACTTTCTTTTAGGTTACCTAGAATATAAAGACCAATAAAGCTTATCAAAAACATAAGGGCGATTCTTTTTTTAACATGCTCATGATGAAAATGCCCGAGTTCATGGGCTAGGACAGCCTCAATCTCGTTTGGGGTTAATTTTTCAAGTAACGTATCAAAAAATACAATTCGTTTTGATTTTCCAAAGCCTGTGAAGTAAGCATTTCCATGATTACTTCTAAGAGAGCCGTTCATAACGAAAAGTCCACTAGATTTAAAGCCGCATCTTAATAATAATTTTTCAATCTTAGTTTTAAGCTTAGCGTCTACTAAGGGCTCAAATTTATTGAATAAAGGAGCTATATAAAGGGGGTATAAAGATAACATTGCAAAATTAAAAAGGCTAATGAATGCCCATAACCAGAGCCACCAAAACGCACCTAAATTACCGATAATCCAAAGAGAGACAAAAAGTATTGGAAGACCAATTACTATAGAAAGTAGTAATTGTTTGACCCCATCCAGAATAAATACTTTAAGCGACATTCGATTAAAGCCAAATTTCTCATCAATATTAAAAATTTTAAAAAGATTTGCAGGTAAATCAATTAATGAAGATAGAACCATTACTGATATTATTACAAGTGATCCTGAAGTTAGGCTGCTTAGGCTTAGGTCAGAAATATAATTATTAAGCCAGTTGATTAGGCCTCCAATAGTAAGGAGATAAAGAAATGCTGCTTGTACTAAAAGATCGATAATGTTTAATTTTGACTTTGCTACGGTATAATCTGCTGCTTTTTGATGGTCTTTTGACATAATGATAGATTTAAATGCGCCGGGCACATTGCTTCGGTTAATTTTAACGTGACTTATATGCCTAGTGGCTAGCCATATTTGTGCCATAACTGTAAAAATTAATAAAAATAAAAATAAAAACTGAAATGTTGAAGTCATAATAGGTGTTCTATGTTTGAAAGTGTTCATTGTGAATGAAAACGTAAACAAAAGTAAGTTAATCTGTCTAATTATAAAGAACTTTAATGGAAATCATGATGAGTAGAAACAATAACAA
>Ga0209709_10004057_pt1 | contig 11933 bp, 8 predicted proteins | sample ArcticOcean_MG_C_2_FD_187435 | JGI IMG/M metagenome (GOLD analysis project Ga0209709, IMG submission 187435) | Marine microbial communities from western Arctic Ocean - ArcticOcean_MG_CB4_136 (SPAdes) (version 2) | ecosystem: Environmental > Aquatic > Marine > Oceanic | place: Arctic Ocean... | reverse complement strand
CTGTAGATGCAGTGTCAGATGTTATCTTTGTCAAGGAAGATGAAATGCAGGACACCTCTGAGTTAGCAGTGAATGTAGACACTAAATTTATCAAAGGTGTCGCAAAGACTAAGGATGAAATGATAATCCTACTGGACATTGACTACCTGCTTTCAAAAGAAGAATTTGATACGTTGATAGAAAACAAGAGTAAAGAATGAACGAGAAACCAACACCACCATATAAAGTACTTATTGTCGATGACTCTGCAGTAGTCAGAAAAACATTAAAGGAAATTTATTCATCTGATCCAGAACTTGAAGTTGCAGGAACTGCCCCGGATGCATTGATTGCTCTTCGCATGTTAGGCGAAAAAAAAATTGATGTCATCAGTCTTGATGTTCAAATGCCTCGAATGGACGGCCTGACTTTCCTTGAACGACTGATGAAATCTAACCCATTGCCGGTAGTTATGGTCAGCGCATTGACCACGCAGGGCAGCAAAGAAGCTCTGCGAAGTTTAGAATTGGGTGCAGTGGATATAGTCGAAAAGCCCAAGCTGGGTGTCAAAGAGGCGCTGGAGGATCTTTCCATTCAGATTTGCGATAAAATAAAAGCAGCAGCAATTTCCAAATTAAAAACGCCTCATCAGAGATTTTTGACACCAGCAAAAAAATTCACTATCGATGATGTTCTTCCTCAAAAAATCACTGCCTCAAGAAGCGGTGCAGAATCATTGATTGCCATAGGAGCATCAACAGGAGGGACAATAGCTTTAAATAATGTTCTTTCACCACTACCTGCCGATATGCCAGGAATTGTCGTTGTTCAACACATGCCAAAGGCCTTCACAGAGTCTTTTGCAAATAATCTGAACTCGGACAGTAAGTTAACTGTATTAGAGGCAAAAGAAGGTGATAAAGTAGAACGTGGAAAGGTTCTGATAGCTCCTGGTGATCAACACATGATGTTAAAACTCGTCGGGAATAATTATGTGGTTAGCTTGAATAGTGGTGAACTTGTTAACCGGCACCGACCCTCAGTCGATGTGCTATTCCGTTCAGTTTCTAACTTAGGAGGTAAAAATTCAGTTGGAGTCATTCTAACAGGAATGGGTGATGACGGCGCGAAAGGGATTGTTGACATGCACAATACCGGATCCTTGACAATCGCACAGAATGAAGAGTCCTGCGTTGTCTACGGCATGCCGCGAAAAGCTGTGGAAAGTGGTGCCGTTGATGAGATTCTAAACCTCGAGGGGATTGTCAATCGCCTCATTCGACTACGTTGAAATCCTTTTATTTTTTCGAATTGATTTTCATTGGGTCTCATTGAAATATGATTAATTTAAAATCCATCTCATGACCAGCACTGATTTAAAAGGTGTTTAGGTCGGTTATGCTAATTTACCAAAGCCCTGAAAATTGATTGGCCTATTTATGAATGACCTGTTAAATATAATTAAACCGTAAAAAGTAAAATTCCACACTAGAAAAGTCTTACCATGCAAAAATCAATGAAGAAAATACTCAAATTTATATTTATAGTTCAAAGCCTTTTCCTGTATTTTCCGGCCTCAACCGTTTATGGAGGAGAAACACCATCCGTTCCTGGTGCCAGAGTTTATTTCATAAATATTAAAGACGGTCAGACGTTGAAAAGTCCTTTTCTAATTCAATTTGGTCTGACAAGTGAGATGGGAATTGCCCCGGCGCTCGCTGACTGGCCGGATACTGGGCACCATCACCTGATAATAGATTCTCCTGTTCCAAATGAGAATAAGTCAATCAGCAACAAACACATTCATATGCACATGGGGCAAACAGAAATCACATTAAAACTTACAAAAGGAAAACATACAATGCAGATGGTACTTGGCGACTATTCACATATTCCGCACGATCCACCGGTGATGTCGGAAGTCATAACTGTAAATGTTAAATAAAGGTTCACCATGTTCTTAAACCGTTTGACCGTCAGGAATCAGCTTGTGCTGGTTATATTAATCGGCGGGATTCTGATCCTGACGGCCATGTCATATGTGTTGATTCGTATGCACAGCGATTTTGCTGAGCATCAGTTCATGCTCCGCCATGAACGTTTAACAGCCCTGATGGCCAATGAAATGGCGCCTGCGCTACATCTAGGTGATGGACGTATTATCGGTAAAAAGGTAAAGGTCTTCGTTTCCACAGTGGAAGAAAATCTGGTTGTCCTCAGGGCCTTCGATATGGAAGGGGAAATGGTCTACGAGAAACTGAACGGTGATCAAGCTCCAGACCTGAACAAGATGATTATGAAAAATATTAGGACACTAAAACAAGGTGGAGAAATAAGAGAAGATTCCCCTGATAATGTTGTTCTTTTGAAGCCGGCCTTTCTACCGGGAAATGAAATTGGTGGATTCATCGGTGTTGCCTGGAGCAAAAGAGAGTTGACTGAACTCCGCTTGGAACTGATCCGCACTGCGATTTTCTTTACCCTTGCATTTCTATTTATCGGCGGCATTGTTATTATATTCATCCTCCATCACTTCATTACACGACCGGTGGGTGATATGGTGATGATGATTGACCACGAATCTAGGGAGATTGCAGATGCTAATCGTAAACTTGCATCACGAACACAGAGACAAAGTACTTCACTGGTGGAGACTGCAGCGTCGATGGAACAGATGTCGAGCATCGTGTACAGCAATGCAAACGATGCCAAGAATGCATCAACACTGGTTCGCTCCGCCCGTGAAACGGTTGATTCCGGTCGCAATGAACTGCAGGAAACCGTAATACGGACCATTGAAACCAACGAGCGTTCACTATCCAAACTCCAAACCGCCAACACTAAAGTGGTTGAGGCTATGTCTGCTATTTCAGAGAATTCAGTTAAAATCTCTGGCATCATCAACCTTATCAACGATATTGCCTTTCAGACTAATTTGCTGGCCCTCAATGCTTCTGTGGAAGCAGCACGAGCTGGTGAGCATGGCAAAGGTTTTGCGGTGGTTGCTACTGAAGTCCGCAAGCTCGCCCACCGTTCTTCCAAAGCATCGTCTGAAATCGGAAAACTCATAGAATTGGAAATGGAAAGTATCAAAAACGGAAGGGAGTTTGTCGACGGAAGCGACCTGGCATTAAACAGCATGCAGCAAGAAACTGAAGAAATGCTGAAGACTCTTAAAGACAAAAGTAATGAAAGTATGGAAGAAATACTTAAAGCCGTCATCAATTTCTCTGAAATGATGGAAAACATCGAAGTGGCATCAACGGAGCATGCCACCGGCATCAGTCAGGTCAATCAGGCAATTGCAGACATGGATAAGCTAACCCAGGAAAATTCATTGATGGTCGAACAGAATGCAACAGCCAGCCAGAATATGACACTGGAAACCGAACTTCTCAGGAGGATGTTTTCCTCTAAAAAAGGAGGACAGATGAAGGGATCTTCCAGTATAACTGGAGGGCAATTCGTCGAAGGATCTGCACAGGACAGAATTCAGGGAATGACAGCTACTGCTCTGCCTGATCAATATGAAAGAGATGAAAAGGCGACTCCACAGATTGAAATGCCGGAATGGGAGAGGAAACTTGACAAATTTAAGTGAAACGAAAATTCTAGAATTTCTACACTACTGTGTTTAGCACTAAGAACTAAACTAATGAGGATCTCATGATTACACTCGAAGTAAACCGGATTCCTTACAAAGTCGATGTGACACCAGGCACGCCATTACTCTGGGCGCTACGGGATCACCTCAAGCTCCACGGAACTAAGTACGGATGCGGCATAGAGCAATGCGGGGCCTGTACCGTTCATGTCAACGGACGCGCAGTGCGCTCCTGTGGAATCACAGTGGGCGAAGTCGCTGGCAAAAAAATCACCACCATCGAAGGACTCTCTCCGGACAGCACTCATCCAGTCCAAAAGGCATGGATCGAGGTGGATGTGCCCCAGTGCGGCTACTGTCAGTCCGGCATGATCATGGCCACAGCCGCCCTGCTGGAGCGTAACGCCAACCCCAGTGACCAAGACATTGACCGCACGGTCACGAACATCTGTCGCTGTGGCACCTACAATCAAGTCCGTGAAGCGATCCACCGTGCCGCACAAATCAAGGAGGGAGCATGAAAATCGTCCAACTGAACCGACGTGAATTCCTTAAATCCTCTGCACTTGCAGGTGGTGGACTGATACTCGGCCTCTCCGGGTTACCCAAACTCGCTCAAGCAGGCGCCGGCTCGGCCCTGCCGCCCTACCTGCGCATCGCCCCGGATGGGGGTATCCACCTTGGAGTACCAAGTGCCGAGATGGGACAGGGCATCCACACCACGCTGGCCATGCTGCTGGCTGAGGAACTGGAAGTGGAGATGTCCCAAATCCACCACATCGAAACCCTCCACCATCCGGACTTCAAACACCCAACTTTCAGGGAGTGGACCAATTCCAAGCTGAATGTTCAAATGACTGGGGGCAGCGTTTCGATTCGAGCCTGGCACCTCCCCTTCCGGAAATTAGGTGCAACGGCACGGGAACTGTTACGAACTGCTGCCACCCGCCAGTGGAACGTGCCCGTGGCCGAGTGCCGAGCCGTGAACGGACGTATCGAGCATTCAGGTACTGGACGCAGCTTGGGCTACGGGGAACTGGCCGGAGCCGCCTCGCGGCTGACTCCTCCCGAAAATCCGCCCTTGAAATCCCCGGAGCAATTTCGGCTCCTGGGCAGAGACATCCCCCGCTGGGACACCCCGGCAAAGGTCAACGGTACCGCCGTTTTCGGCACAGACGTGGACCTTCCTGGGATGCTTTACGGCACGGTCAAGCATTGCGTGGTTTTTGGAGAGAAACTCACCGGAGTGGATGACACCAGGGCCATGGCGGTTCCGGGCGTGATCGCCATCATCCCGCTGGAGGATCAGGCGGTCGTGGTCGCCGACTCCACCTGGGCCGCCATGCAGGGGGCCAAGGCACTAACTCTGCACAGCTCCGGAGGCCACAAGGACTTGAGTGACGAAAACATCTTCCAGCAGTTCCGGTCCGACCTCGCCAAAGCGGGAGTGCCCGTCGCCCATCGTGGTGATCCCGCCACGGCCATGGGCAAGGCCGTGCAGGTGCTGGAACTGGAGTATGAAGCTCCCATGCAGGCCCATGCCGCCATGGAACCGCTTTGTGCGACGGCAAGTGTGACTCCGGACGCTTGTGAGGTCTGGGCTCCCACTCAATCGTCTGATTTTGCCATGATGATGGCCATGGGGGTGACGGAACTGTCTCCGGAGAAAATCAAGGTGCACACGACCTACCTCGGAGGTGGGTTTGGACGAAAATCAGAGTACGATTTCATTACTGCTCCGCTGGTGGCCTCCATGGCTTTGGGAAAACCGGTGAAGATCACATGGACACGTGAGGAAGACACCCGTCACGATTTTTATCGTCCTCCTTTTCTGGTGAACATGAAGTTCGGCTTGAACTCCAGGGGGATACCTGAAGGGCTGAACGTTAAACTGGTTGGGCCGGCAGTCAGCAGACGCTGGCAAATGCCTCCGCCTTGGCTTGAAGAAAACGGATATGACTGGGCCGTCACCATTGGCATGTTTGATGGCTACAATTTGCCAAATCGCACACCTGATTTGTCGAAGGCTTATGTCATTCCCAACCTCCAAGTGGACTTTGTGCCCTCGGACATTCAAGTCCCAACGGGAGCTTGGCGTTCCATTGGAAGCTCTCACAACACATTTGCTCTGGAGAGTGGTCTCGATGAAGTGGCACACGCAGGTAGTCATGATCCCTTTGAACTCAGAAGAAAACTTCTGACCCACAATCCAAGAGCCCTGGCAGTGCTGGATCGGGCTGCAGAGCTTGCAAGCTGGGGCAAGCCTCCGGAGAGTAGGTTTCAGGGTATGGGCTACACGGATTATCTTGAAACTTATCAAGTGCAGGTGATTGAGGTTTCCGTGAGCAAGCGTGGCAAGATCACGGTTCACAAAATAACTTGTGTTGCCGATTGCGGACAGGTTTTCAATTCGCATATCGCCCGTCAACAACTGGAGGGTGGGATACTTTATGGGCTGACTGCCGCGCTGAAGGGCGAGATCAACGTGCAGAACGGGCAGATCGTGCAAAGTAATTTTGACGACTACCAAATGCTTAAACTCAAGGATACTCCGGAGATCAACGTGCATCTGATGGAGAGCCATGAACCCCCGGGTGGTCTTGGAGAAGCTGGGACTCCGCTTATAGGCCCCGCAGTGGCCAACGCTGTCTTTGCTGCCACTGGCAAAAGAGTGCGGCGACTTCCAATCCGTCCTAAAGATCTAGTTTAGGCTCTTTTATAGGAAAAATAATAGCCTCTTGTCAATTACTAATAACAGAAAATTCTAAAACCTGGCAAATTGAAGAAAATATCCTTATTTTCAGCGTGTCCAAATTTTGAGACAAGCTGAAACACATCTAACCAAATCCTTGGGTTCTCAAACCAGTTTCTGTCGACCAATTGGGAGACGCCGGATACGCTTGCCTGTGGCAGAGAAGATAGCATTCGTTATCGCAGGAGGGGTTGGAGGCAACCCTGCATCCCCACCAAACGGTCCCTCCTCGCTGTCAATGACCCGAACATTTATTTCTGGAGTATTGCGCATCCGAGCAATCTTGTAATCGTCATAGTTGGTCTGTTCAGCTCTCCCGTCCTTAAAAGTGATTTCTTCGCTGGTTGCAACTGAAATTCCTGTTACGACACATCCTTCAACCTGCGCTTTCAAAGTGTCCGGGTTAACGTACCTGCCAACATCAATGACGCAATCTACTCGATGCACGACCAGCTTGCCCAGCTTGCTCACAGAAACTTCGGCGACTTCAGCACAGACACTTCCTGAAAAGTTGCAAATCGCAATGCCCCTGCCATGCCCTTCCGCAAGTGGACTGCCCCAGTTCGCATCTTCTGCCACAAGTTCCAAAGCCTTTTTAAACCTTGGACTGTTCCCCAATAGCTTAAGGCGATACTCAAAGGGGTCGGCCTCAGCAAGGTGGGCGGACTCGTCCAGCGCACTTTCAAGGAAAAAAGTATTCTGAAACATAAAGGAACGCCACCACCCCAAAGGGATCTCAAGGTCAACTACTGTTTGCTCAAAATCAACTCCTGCGATATCATAGTGAGGTTTAAATTTTGGAGCAAAGGTTGAAAATAACACACCTGATAAACCTGAATGTGCGCTACTCGAAAAAGCCATAGGGTTTAAGTCAATAAACTGTAATAATTTATCATTCTGAACCCATTGCGATCCTGCAGCTTGCTGGTTTTGCCACTGTGAAGGCAGGCCATCATCCCCAAGGCTTATCTGGAAGCGGCTTCTGCTGGCAGGGTGGTAATAGTCGTGCTGGATGTCCTCTTCACGGGACCACATGACCTGCACAGGTTTTCCTAACTCCTTCGAGAGAATTACAGCCTGCTCCACAAAATCTTCTCCCCATAATCTAAACCTCCCTCCAAAACCTCCACCTACATAAGTTGTGTGGACCTTGATCTGATCTTCTGATAATCCCGTCACCTCCTTGATTTTATTTAAGGCACTGGTCTGAAACTGAAACGGCCCCCAGACTTCACAGTAATTGTCTGATACTAAAGCCGTACAATTCATGGTTTCAAGTGCAGCATGGCTTAAAAACTGGATTTCGTATTCCAGATCGAGCACCTTTTCCCTGCTCAATTTGGTCTTTCCCATATCGTCCAAAGATGCCTGAAACCGACGGCCAAGCCCTTCTTGGTCTAAGCCAGCATTCTCCTCTTCCACGAATTGAACATTCAAGGCTTCCAGACCTTTTTGTCCATGCCAAGTGGAGTCCGCGACAACGGACATCCCATGGGGGATCGGAATCACCGCCTCCACTCCCCTCACCGCCATTGCAGCGGCCTTATCGTATGCCTTGACCTCCCCTCCGAAAACAGGGGACTGGCTGACCGCCGCATAGCACATTCCCGGAAGACGGACATCGGTTCCATAAATCGCACTACCATTGACTTTTGCCGGAATATCCAGCCGGTGCATGGGTTTTCCAACAAAACGGTACCGGTCTTTGGATTTGATTATCGGGCTTGAGGGTGGCTTCAACCGTGAGGCGGCTTCGGCAAGCTGTCCGTAACTCAGCTTGCGGCTACTTTGAAGATGAACAACATGCCCGTTTTGGGCTTCACATTCTTTGGCCGGAACTCCCATTTTTTGTGCACCTGCCTCAATGAGCAGCTCACGAGTCCCGGCACCAATTTTGGCAAGTCGGTTCCACCACAATCTGATTCCACGATTGCCTCCTGTGGAAACGTCTGAACTAGTATTGTATTCAGAACGGACGGTGTGAGTGGTGACAACATTGATCTTCTTCCAGTCCGCTTCAAGCTCATCGGCGATGATCATGGCATGAGCGGTATGGGTTCCCTGGCCCATTTCCGAAGTAGGGCTGATGATGGTGATGCTATTGTCCTTTGCGATACGGATGAACAGTCCCAAATCCTCAGAAATTGCGGTTGGTGCACTGATGTTAGGATTGGACTGGAATGTACAACCGACAAGTAACCCACCACCGGCAATAGTTGAGACTTTTAAGAATGTTCTCCTGGTTAAATGTTGTTTAGGCACTTTACCTCTTACTCAATCCTGTTCAGATTATTTTAAAATTTTCTTGTTATTTTATTGTTTCAAATAAGTTTCTGTCGACCAATCGGAAGTTTGCGGATACGCTTTCCCGTGGCAGCAAAGATCGCATTGGTGATTGCGGGAACAATCGGGGAGGTTCCCGGTTCACCGGTACCAGTGGGATCTGAGCCGCTCTTGACTATGCTCACATTGATTTCAGGCGTGTCCCTCATGCTGGCGATGCGGTAATCGTCAAAGTTGCTTTGAGTAACCCGTCCGTCCTCCAGCGTGATCTGCTCAAACAAGGCTGCTGACATTCCCATGATGATGCTCCCCTCCATCTGTGCTTTAACGCTGTCCGGATTAACAGCAATTCCACAATCAATAACGCAATCAACTCGTTCTACCTTAAGTTTGCCACGATTATTTATTGAGACCTCGGCAACTTGGGCGACCACCGTTTTGGCTTCTTCCAAAGGAAACCAGTCGTTGATGGCAATTCCGCGCCCGTGGCCTTCCGGAAGCGGGTCGCCCCAGCCCGCTAGCCGTGCCACCTGCTCCAAGACAGCCTTGTGCCTTGGGCTTTCGGTCAGGAACTTCATGCGGTACGCCAGCGGCTCCTGCCCAACCAAGTGTGCCAGCTCGTCCATCACGCTCTCTGTGTAGAAGACGTTTAGGCTGTTCGGCGGTGATCTCCATGGTCCTATCGGCACTCCCAACTCCACACCGGTATGGTCCGTTTCCACCCCCTCGACCTTGTAGAAGTGATCGGGGAACAGTCCGTAGTCATGAACCCCTCCGGCTACGGCCATTGGGTCAAAATCCAGCCAGCCAGCAAGGGGAAAGAATTGGGCCGCAAGATTGGGCTGGGCAATCTGGCTTTCCCACTGGACTGGAAGGCCATCCCTGCCGAGTCCGACCTGATAGCGGCTCATGCTGGTGGGACGGTATATTCCATGCTGAGTGTCTTCTTCACGGCTCCAGATCACCTGCACAGGCTTTTGCATGGACTTTGAAACGATTAGTGCCTGTTCTACATAATCCCTAGTTTGTTTACGGCCAAAACTGCCTCCCAACATCATTGTGTGGATGCGGATTTGCTCTTCGGACAAATCAGTCACGTCTTTTGCAGACTCCATACATTCATGTTGAGATTGGGTGGGCGCCCATATCTCGCAGGAATCATCGGTTACGTGCGCGGTGCAGTTCATCGGCTCCATCGCGGCGTGGTGCAGGTAGGGCATCTCGTACTCCACGTCCAGCACCTTCTCGGCAGTGACCTCCGCTTTCCCCATCTCGTCGAGAGCGGCCCGTAGCCTTGCTGTGACCTTGGTGCTGTCCAGACCCACACTCTCGCCGCCCTCGAACTCTGGCTTGAGGGCGGCGAGTCCCTGCATGGCGTGCCAGGTCGAGTCCGCGACCACCGCCACACCGTTGGGGATCGGTACCACGGCCTCGACACCATTGACGGTTTTGGCCGCGACTTCATCGTAGGATTTGACTTGTCCCCCGAAAACCGGTGATTGGCTGACCGCCGCAAACAGCATTCCGGAACGACGGACATCAATGCCATACTGGGCAGTTCCGTTGACCCTGTCTGGGGTATGTAACTTTGGCATGGATTTTCCCAGAAAACGATATTGGTCTGGACTCTTTAGGGTCGGACTGTCCGGCGGGCTGAGTTTGGCGGCATCAGCGGCAAGCTGGCCGTAGCTGAGGCTACGTCCGCTTCCGGAGTGCCGGATGCGCCCGTTCTCGGCCTTGCATTCCGACGTAGGAACACCCCATTTTTGGGCAGCAGCCTCGATAAGCATCTCCCGCGTTCCGGCCCCGACCTGTCGGAGCTTCTCCCAGAAGAAGCTGATGCTGGAGCTTCCTCCTGTAACCTGTATACCTCGAGGGTCTGAACTTAAATTGATGAATTCAGAATGATAAGGCGCTGTGACCACCCGAATGGAGTTCCAGTCGGCCTCCAACTCCTCCGCCACAAGCATGGCCTGCCCGGTGTGCGCCTGCTGTCCCATTTCCGCAGCGGGCAGGATGAGGGTGATCTTATCGTCCGTGCCGATACGCACCCACAAACCTAGTTCTTCTTCACTTGCCTGTGGGGTGCTCATTAATTTTGGAGAACTGAAGGTACAGCCAACTAGTAAACCACCTCCTGCAAGTGTAGTGACCTTGAGGAAGGTACGACGTTTCATGTTTGTATTTTTCATGAGGCCTCCTTCAGCATATCTGCCGCACGGTGAATCGCCTTGCGTACCCGTGTATAGGTACCGCAGCGGCATAGGTTGAGCATGCCCCGGTCAATGTCCTTGTCCGTGGGATTTGGCTTGCGTTCAAGTAATGAAACCGCAGCCATGATTTGTCCCGACTGGCAGTAGCCGCACTGCGGTACCTGTTCTTCGATCCATGCCTTTTGCACCGGATGGCGGCTTTCTGGAGACAGTCCCTCAATGGTGGTGATCTCATCCCCTGCGACTTCACTAATCGTCACTCCGCAAGAGCGGACCGCCCTGCCCTTGATAAGAACAGTGCAGGCACCACACTGCTGAATCCCACAGCCATACTTGGTACCAGTTAATCCAATGGAGTCCCGTATTGCCCATAGAAGAGGAGTATCCTCCTCAGCATTCACTTGGTAAACTTTTCCGTTGATTTTCAATTCAGTCATCAGTTTATCCTATAACAAGGTTGTAGAACTTATTGTTCCCGGAAAAGCAGAAAAAACAGGTAGAAAAACTGTTATTTTCCGGTTCAGTTGGAACGAAAAGGAAGTTCAAAGTATTTCCCGGTATGCTAATACTTTGAATTATTTTGTCAAGTATAATATTTTTGACTTTTTGCGATTACCGCTTATACCATGTTTTAGCGTGCCCATTTTTGGAGAAACGCTGAAAAGTCCTCCCTCTACTAAAGGGGCAGGGTTGATGGCAGACAGTCGTTTGCCATCCCTGACTTGATCCAAGATCCAGAGATAAGACCGAATATCCACAAGATTATAAAGCACACTCCTGGATTCCGGGTCTACGCTACGCTTCACCCGGAATGACAATGTTGTTTCCCTTTTTTAATCCGTACGATCCGTGGCTCCCCGCACACACGGGAATTACTATTGATTAGCCAAAACGTTCTTCACGTTGATGAGGGACTTCGAAATCAAGTTCCGGACCCTCCGGAACAATCCGGGATGGGTTTATTGTTTCGTGGCTGTAATAGTAATGCTGCTTAAAGTGCTCAAAGTTGACTGTTTTCGCAACTCCAGGCTGCTGATACAAATCACAGGTGTACCCATATAGTTCCGGATAATCTCGGATCCTGCGCAGATTTGTTTTGATA
>Ga0209709_10004056_pt1 | contig 11934 bp, 16 predicted proteins | sample ArcticOcean_MG_C_2_FD_187435 | JGI IMG/M metagenome (GOLD analysis project Ga0209709, IMG submission 187435) | Marine microbial communities from western Arctic Ocean - ArcticOcean_MG_CB4_136 (SPAdes) (version 2) | ecosystem: Environmental > Aquatic > Marine > Oceanic | place: Arctic Ocean... | reverse complement strand
TAAGGAATAAATGACCAATGCAGGCAAAGACCCCTATTCCAGCCATCATAGACCACTGAGAAAGGTCAGGATTAACCCATATAAAAGGCATAATACCTGAAACAGCAACTAATCCAACCAACCCAGTGAGTAAAAGAGTTAGTAGTGGGTTATCAGAAGTGCTTAATTTACGAGTAATAATTAAATAAAAACCATACATCACCCCAGTTCCAAGGGCGGCTAAACTTGCAAGATTAATTTCAAGAAAACCAGGTCTAATAACAACTAAAGAGCCCACGAAACCAATTGTAACAGCTGTCCATCTTCTAACACCAACCTGCTCACCCAGTAACATGGGAGAAAATGCAGTCACTATTAATGGCGCCACAAAAGCAAGTGTTAAAGCTTTAGCTAATGGAATTACTGATATTGCATAAAAAAAACAAATGTTTGCACAAAGTAAAATTAAACCTCTAAGCATCTGCAGCTTTGGTTTGTCAGACCAAACAAGTTGTTTGTTATAGAAAAAAAACATTACAGGAAGAGTAAAAGCAACTGTAAAAAAATATCTGGCCCATGTAATTTGAAGAACTGGTAGATCTGCACTTAGATATTTAGCAAATCCATCCATTACTGGAAGCATCATCCAACCTAATAAACTGAAAATAATGGCTTTCATAAGCCAATAGATACAGTTTAATTAAAGTATTTTAAAGCAAAGAATACAACTATGGGAATGGTGATAAAAGACATTACCGTTGAAACCACAATCATACTAGCAACACTATCGGTAATTTTTTTAGGAGAATAAATAGATGCTACAAGGTAGTTTAAAACTGCACTAGGCATTGAGCATTGTATTAATAGTACACCAGCAGGAAAACCCGAGAGATCAAAAAATTTGATTAATAAAAAACCAACAATTGGCCCAAGGATTACTCTACCAATTGAAGAAATTAATGCTTTTTTAAAAGAGAAGATCTTAAAGCGAGTTAAAGCGATCCCCAAGGACATTAGAATTAAAAAAATTGTAGCATACATTAAAAGGAAAGTTGTATTTTCCACAAAGGTTGGTGTTTCAATTTTAAAATAAAGAAAAATAACAGAGATGATTATTGCATAAAAAGGTGGATTTTTAAGAATAACATTAATATTAAACTTTCTGTCTGCAAGAAAAATTCCCAAAGTGAAGTGACATAAGATTATTAAAGCTGAAATTGCAGCAGCAACACCCAATCCTTCAGAACCGTAGGCAAACAAGCATATTGGTAGCCCCATATTACCAGTGTTTGGCATGATAAAGGGTGGGAGTTCACGTATGATATCTTTAGTTTTTAATAAAAATAAGAGGATAAACCCAATAAAACTAAAGGCTATAATTGCAATTAAATAGTACCAAAAATAATCTTTAAATATTTGAAAAGAAGTTCCTGTGCATGTTAATGAGTAAATAATCATTGCCGGCGATCCAATATTAGCGGCAAAATTAGTAATAAAAGTAGTATCAATTTTTGGATTATTTTTCCCTAAATAATAACCAATACCAACAACGAAAAAGACAGGAAATAAAACCTCAAATAACTTTAGGTATATTTCCATTAACTATAAATTCTAATCAACGTAGGATATTTTAGAATATTTTTATCTTTTTTGAATACAGAAAGACAATTCATAGAATTAAGCTCATTTGTTTTATGAGTAATAATAATAATAGTAGCTTTATTATTTTTCTTGTCAGGAGTTTGAATTAATCTTTTTACTGAAATTTTGTACTTAGCTAATCTGTTAGTAATAGTGGATAAAACACCCGGTTTATCTTTAACTTCAAACCTTAAATATAAAGAATTAGTATAGTTATTTACATTATAACATTTAATTGATTTACGTTTATTGTTTGGAATGCCAAAAGGTTTTTTCACATTACCACTCAATATCGAAATTAAATCAGATAATAGAGATGACGATGTTGGACCGGGTCCAGCACCCTCACCTTGCAATATGCATTCACCAACTGGTTTTCCCTCAAGGATAACAGCGTTCATTACTCCACTAACATTACCTATGTATGAATTTTTACTAACTAAACATGGATGAACAGTTTCAAAAAGTTGATTATTAATAAGTTCAGAAATACCTAACAATTTAATACGTAAATTTAATTGGTTGGCAATTTCAATGTCTTTTAATTCAATTTTTTCAATACCTTCCATCAAACATTTGTGCTTTGAAATCTTGGTATTAAAAGCAAGTGCAGATAAAATTCTTACTTTAGCAAAAGCATCAAAACCATTTAAATCTAATTTAGGGTTACCAGGTTCAGCGTATCCAAGTTTCTGAGCTTTTTTTAAAACATTAGAAAAATTGTCGTTAGAATCTCTCATTTCTGAAAGAATATAATTGGATGTGCCATTTAAAATTCCATAAACTTTTGAAATTTTGTTAGAGGCTAAGCCTTCCTTGATGGTTCTTAATATTGGAATACCTCCTGCAACAGATGCTTCAAATTCTAAATTTACATGATTATCTTCAGCTAATTTACTTAGGTAATCACCATGTTTTGAAATGAGTGCTTTATTAGGTGTAATAACATGAATCTTATTTTTTAAAGCAGTTTCGACAACTTTTTTTGATATTCCATCAGATAAACCAATAGCTTCAAACAAAATATCTACTTTAGTTTTATCAAATATTTCTAAAGGATTTTTATAAAAAATTTTTTTATTAACTTTAAATCTTCGTTTTTTATTAATACTTTTAGCAGATACAGCTACTACATTAATTTTTTTTCCAGTTTTAAGTTCAATTTTTTTTTTTTTTTTGTATTAAGTTCATTAAGCAAATAAATACCAACCTGCCCTAATCCAACTACAGCAATATTAATATTACTTTTCATAATTTATTGATCTATATTTGGGTAAGGGGTTTGCTTAGCATATTGAATTAACAGTAGATTAAATTGATCAAAACTTAAATCGTCTTTAAAATCAAATTTTAAATTGTCAGAACTAATATTTGTATTGGGTAATGTACAAGATGCTAAAAAAAATAAAATAAGTAATTTTTTCATTATAAGCCTTTTGCTTCAGGGAAATTAAATTTTAAATTCATATTTTGTATTGCTTGTCCTGCCCCACCTTTAATTAAATTATCTATAGTTGATAAAATAATAACTCTATTTTTATACTTAGTTCTACAAATTGATAGATAGCAATTGTTTGTATTAATTACATCATTTGTGCTTATTAGAGTATTCAGTTTTAGAATTTTAACGAATCTACTTTTCGAATATTCGGTAATTAATGCTTTTTCTAATTTCTTAATATTTACACCTTTATTCAATTCGAGATAAATTGTACTCAGGATTCCTCTAAACATCGGAATTAAATGTGGAGTAAACGTAAAAGAAAATTTCTTTTTTGAAAGTTTATCTATTTCTTGTTGAATTTCAGAATTATGTCTATGAAAACCTACGCCATATGAGCTTAAAGACTCATAGAGGTTCTTGTGTTTATATTGTTTATGAACTCCTCTACCTGCACCAGAATAACCTGATTTAGAGTCAATAATTATATTATTAGTTTTTATCAAATTTTTTTTTATTAAGGGAATTAAAGGTAACAATATTGAAGTTGGGTAACACCCAGGACAACCAATGATATTGTATTTCTTAATTTTTTTTCCAGTAATTTCAGGCAAGGCATAAATAGATTTTTTAATATTTTTAATAGACTTGTGTTTTTGTTTATACCATTTCAAATAGTCAGATGCTTTGTTAAGTCTAAAATCAGCAGCTAAATCAATTAAGACATTGTGTTCTAATAAATGATTAGAGATATCTTGAGCACCTCCATTTGGTAATGCTGTAAATACAACATCTACATATTTTAGATAAGATTTGTTAAATTTTACAATTTTAGGTAACTTATTTTTACTTAACAACTTTTCATAATGAGAGATTTTTTTTCCAACAGATGAATTTCCACAAAGATATTTTATTTTAACGTCGTTGTGATTAACTAATAATTTTATCAATTGAACACCAATATAGCCAGTAGAACCAGCAACTAACACATTAAGTTTAGGCATTTGTTTATTATAACAGTTTAAAATTAAAAAAGAATTATCTTTTCGAGAACTGGAAGCTTCTTCTTGCTTTTCTACGACCAGGTTTTTTTCTCTCTACTGATCTAGAATCCCTAGTATTAAGCTTTTCGGTCTTTAGGACTGCTCTATTCTCTGAATCAAATAGAATTAATGCTTTCGCAATACCATGCACCATTGCACCTGCTTGACCAGTGTGACCGCCACCTGCTACACTGCATCTAACATCATAATCAGTTGCTTGATTTATAATTTCAAATGGTCTTGTTATTTGCATTTTATGACTACCACTAGTGAAATATTCATCCATGGTTCTGCCATTAACATAAATTTTACCAGTACCTTTTTTTACCCAAATTTTAGCAATAGATTTTTTTCTTCTACCAGTTGCGTATTTACTATCTTTAAAATCTAGTTTAATTTTAGGTTTTTTTGAAATTATTTTAGTTGCTGCAGATGCTGTTTCCATATTAATTTCTAATTAAATTTTTACTGTTTAATTTTCCTAGATCTATAAATGTAGGATTTTGTGCTGCATGAGGATGTTCTTCACCGGCATAAATTTTTACTTTAGTTAGTTGTTTTCTACCAAGTACTCCTCCAGGTAACATTCTCTTAACTGCTAATTTTAAACTCTCACCTGGTTTATCTTTTTCTAATAGTTTTTCAGGTGTTATTTCTTTAATTCCACCAGGGTGACCAGTGTGTCTGTAATACTTTTTTTCCTTGAATTTTTTTCCAGTGAATTTTGCTTGTTCAACATTTTTGACTACAACAAAATCACCATCATCCATATGTGGGGTGTAAGTAGTTTTATTTTTACCTCTAACAATTAAGGCAATAATAGATGCTAGCCTTCCAACTACAGCATTTTTTGCATCTATTTCAAACCAGTTACTTGTTAATTCACTACTTTTTAGAAATTTTGTCATTGTGCCAGGATTAATACTATTATTAGATATAATGTCAATTTTATATTTTGCTTGCAATAACAAGCTAAAATGATAATTTGATATTTGCCGATTTGTTCCTATTGCAGGCTAATTAATGCTAAACAGGATTTTTTCACACATTTTCGGTAGGTATTTGAACTATATTGTGCGCCTTGCATTTGCTAAAGTACTAAAAAGGAGAGTTAAGATGAGTACAAAAAGACAAAACCCAGAAACTATTGTTATTCACGGTGGTGATTACAGAAGTGACCCAACTACAAAAGCTGTAGCAGTTCCAATTTATAGAACAACTTCATATTTGTTCGATAGTACCGAGCATGCTGCTAATCTATTTGGCTTGAAGGAGTTTGGAAATATTTATACAAGAATAATGAATCCAACTAATGATGCTCTAGAAAAAAGAGTAGCAGCATTAGAGGGTGGTTTGGCTTGTTTAACAGTGTCCTCAGGGCAAACTGCATCAACATTTGCAATTTTAAATGTTGCTCAAGCTGGAGATAATATTGTTAGTTCAACTGATCTTTATGGTGGAACTATTTCTTTGTTTACCCACACTTTGAGTAAACTTGGAATTGAAGTTAGGTATGCAGATCCTGCTGATCCTAAAAACTTTGAAAAAGCTATAGATGATAAGACTAGAGCTTTTTATGGAGAAACTTTACCTAATCCATACCTAAGAGTTTTTCCTATTCAAGAAGTATCTGATATTGGAAGAAAATATAACATACCTTTGATAATGGATAATACCGCCTCCCCTATTCTCTGTAAGCCTTTAGAACATGGTGCTGCAGTAGTTGTTCATTCACTCACAAAATATATTGGTGGTCATGGAACTGTTGTAGGTGGATGTTTGGTTGATGGTGGCAATTTTGATTGGACAGCAGACCCTAAAAGACAACCTTTATTCAATGAACCTGATGCAAGTTATGGTGGTGTGGTTTGGGGTAAAGCTGTTCCAGAGCTAACTGGTGCCAATGTATCGTTTGTTGTTAGAGCAAGAGTTACTCTTTTGAGAGATCTTGGTTCAGCGCTAGCACCAGATAATGCATTTGGAATCATACAAGGACTTGAAACGGTAGCTTTAAGAATGAAACAACATTGTTCGAATGCTGAAAAAACTGTCGAATATTTATCTAAACACAAGAATGTTGCTAGAGTAATCTATCCGACAAAATATGATGGAGAGATAGGAAAACGAGCTAAAAAATATCTTAAAGGTGGATACGGTGCTTTAATTGGCATAGAGTTAGAAGGTGGTATCGAAGCTGGTAAGAAATTTATAGAAGCTTTAAAAATGTTCTATCATGTAGCTAATATTGGTGATGCAAGAAGTTTAGCAATTCATCCAGGGTCAACTACTCATAGTCAATTAAATGAAAAAGAGTTATTGGCTGCAGGTGTTACACCGGGATATGTAAGGTTAGCAATAGGTATAGAACATATAGATGATATCATTGAAGATTTAGAGCAAGCTCTTGACAGAACTTCACATAATATTGAAAATATTAAAAATGCTAAAGCCGTAGGTTAAAATTTTTGTACAAGATTACAAGATAAGTAGTCAAAACAAAAATTGAACCTAATTGGTGTAGTGATGCATATTTAATCTCTACACCAGATATTAAAGTTATAATTCCTAAAAACACTTGGAGCAAAATAGCTAAATCAAATAATATAATATTATTAATATTACGTTTATTTTTCATAAAAAAATAATTTAAGATTATGATAAAGAATAAGAGTAAATAAGCCGTAAACCTGTGTAAAAATTGAATGATGGACACATTACTAAATAACTGAGTGTTAAATAAATCCGAATAACTAGCATCACCAGGAAAAAAACTACCATTCATATCAGGCCATGAATTATAAATAAGTCCTCCATCTAAGCCTGATAAAAAAGCTCCAAGTATGATTTGTAAAATAATAAGTGTAAAAATAAAAAATAAAAGAAAGTTTGGAAATTTAAATTCAAATTTTTTTGTTTTAAAAATGTTCAAGATAAAACAAAAAATTAAACATAAAATAAATAATGCTAAAGATAAATGAATACTTAGTCTGAAATGGCTAACATCATTATTTTCAATTAATCCACTCGAAACCATATACCAACCTACAAACCCCTGAAGACATACCAAAAAAAATATCCAGTAATATTTATTTGAATAATATTGTGTATTTTTAAACTTCAGGTTAAAAATGATTAAAGGTGCTAATGTGAATAAACCTACAAATCTTGCTAATAATCTATGGGCGTATTCCCAATAAAAAATTACCTTAAACTCTGCTAAAGTCATAGCATAATTAATATTTTGATATTCAGGAATTTTTTTATATTCAGAAAAATAAAAATTCCACTCATTAATATTTAATGGTGGTAGTATTCCCGTAAAAAGCTCCCAAGCTGTGATTGATAAACCTGAATCAGTTAGCCTAGTAAGTCCACCAACACCTACCATGAGAATGATTAATAAAAATAATGTTATTAACCATAATTTTAAATATTTTATATAGTTGTCGCTATTTACAAACATAAATTATACTTATAATAATTATCTTAATAACCAATTGATTAAATGTCGCCTATAAATAAGAAAAAATTAGATTTGATAAGAATTAAGCTTGATAAGCTTGATACTGAGTTGCTTAAATTGATTAAAAAAAGATCTAATTTAGTAAATGAAGTTTTAAAAGTAAAAGTTTATAAAAAAGAAATCATTGATCAAAAAAGAATAAACTTCATTCTTAAAAAGATTAAGAAAAAATCACATCAATTAAAAATTGACCCAAAAATCACAAATAGAATATGGAAAAGTATGATTTGGTCGTTTATTGATTATGAAAAAAAGAATTTTAAAAAAAAATAAAACTATTTACTATGTGGGGGTAATTTCTTCTCTACAAACATCTCATGTTTTCTTGTAGCAGGATTATATTTTTTAGCTGATAATTTTACTTTAGCCTTTTCTCCACCTGCTGGCTTTTTAACATAATAAAAATATGGACTATCAGGTTTAGCTTCTGGTACTAGTCTAACTTTAACGTGTGTTTTTTTTGCCATGTTATTTTAAATTTTTAATTTGTTTTATTAAATTTGAAATACTTTTAAGTTTATTCTTTATATTATAATTAGCACTTATAGAATTATTTTTTAATTCGTCAAGTTTTAAAGATTTATTAGAATTAAGAACTTTTTTAGCACCATTAATTGTCATTCCTTGATCTTTAAGAAGATATTTAACTTTTTTTAAGAGTTCTATTGTTTCGTTATTATAGTACCTTCTATTACCATTCAAGATATTGGGCTTAATTTGTTTAAATTCTTTTTCCCAAAAACGTATAGTGTGTGTATTTAACGTTCCTTTTTTTTCATTCACGAGGTTAAGAATTTTGGCAACCTCTCCTATAGATTTATAGGCTTTATTACTTTTATGAATCATTCTTAGAATTTACTAAATCTTTAAATTCTTTAGAAGCCTTAAATAAAACCACATCCCTATTAGATATGGTCTTTTGTTCTTTAGTTTTGGGGTTTCTTCCAATTCTACTTTTTTTTGTACGTATAGAAAAAGTACCAAATTTTGACAATTTCAATTTTTTTTCAATTTTTAAATTTTCTATAATTGTTATTAAAAAATCATTTATCAAGTTTTCTGAAATATTTTTTGAAAAACCAATTTGCATATAAACGGTGTTTATCAAATCTTTTTTAGTTAAGTTAATTCTAGTCATTAGTTAATATTGTCTCTAATTTTTTCTATTAAACTCCCACTTACAGTCTTAGTGCAAACACTTAAAGAATTTGAAAAGCCAATATAATCAGTCCCACCGTGACTTTTAATTACAGGCGAGTCTAAGCCGATAAATATTGCGCCATTATATAGTCTTGGGTCTAATCTTGCTTTAAATTTTCTTAAATTTGAAATATTTAGTAAAGATGAAATTTTACCAATAATATTACCAGTCATTGCTTTTTTAAGTTCACTCGTGATAAAACTTGCTGTTCCTTCAGCAGTTTTTAAGGCAACATTACCAGTAAAACCATCTGCAACAATAACATTTACATCTCCATTCATTAATTGATTACCCTCTATGTAACCTTTAAATTCAAAGTCATGATTGTCCCTTTGATTTAATTGTTGGTAAGTTTCTTTAATAATATCATTACCCTTAAGTTCTTCAGAACCTATATTTAATAAAGCAACTTTTGCATTATCATCTGGGTATAGAGATTTAAACAGTGAAGATCCCATTATTGAAAAATCAATTAAGTTTTTTGGACTGCATTCAATATTGGCCCCTAAATCCAAAACAACACTCATACCTTTTTTATTTGGCCATAAAGCAGATAAAGCTGGTTTATCTATATTTTCAATCATCTTAAGGTTAAGTTTTGATATTACCAGTAAGGCTCCTGTGTTTCCAGCTGAGATTACAACATCAGATTTTTTTTCTTTAACACTTTGGATTGCTAACCACATGCTAGTATTTTTTCCTCGCTTAGCACCCTCTAATGGGCTGTCGGTACCTTTAACAATGTCTATTGTGTGAATTATTTCGAAAGAAAATTCTGGTAAATCACTTTTAATATGTGGAAGAATTTTATCCTTATTTCCAAAAATTTGATAAAATGAATTTTTATTATTCTTAAAATGATGACTAATACCATCAATAACTTTTTTTGGTGAACCGTCCCCACCCATTGCATCTACTGCAATTTTGATTGTTTTATTCATTTAAGATTGAAGTGTTTATTCCTTAGGATCTAAAACTTGTCTGCCTCTGTACATACCAGTTTTAAGATCCAGGTGATGAGGTAACCTATATTCACCAGACTTTTTATCCTCAACAATATTCGTAGATTTGAACTTCATATTCTGAGCTCTTCTCATTCCAGTTCTTGACGGAGATTGTTTACGTTTTGGTACAGCCATAATAAAATTAAAGTTTAATTACACCATTAATATGAGAATTTAAAGTATTATTTATTAAATTTAAACGGTATTTTTCAAAATAATCGACTAAATATTCAACATTTATAGCGTTATCTAAAAAATTTTCCAAAAGAATGCTTTTAGATTCTATAGTTAGGCTATCCCAGTCATGTATTTTATCAATCATTCCGTAAAATAGATTTAAATAATCTTTCATTTTTTTATTAATTGATTGATCTCCATAACCTATTTCTCGAACACTTAACTCTACCTGTCGAAAAATATAGTCATAAATCTCTTGTAAGAGCACTTTATTATTATTTTCTTTATATGTTTTTAAAAAAAAAGCAAAATGTAGAAGAAAAAATATTAATCTATCAGAAAAAGTGTCTTGATTCTTAAAATCTTTATATAATTCTTTATTTCTAGTTAATTTAACTAAATTGTTGTAAATATTTAAAAAGTTTTTATTCATGAAAAATATATTTTTATTTCTAATAATAGCATTATTTTTTTCTTCTTGTAATTTAAAAAAAGTAGAAAAACTCCATGGTGTACCAAATCTAAAAAAAAAAAGTGAAAACATAGCACTTTTAATCACAAACACTAATGATGTAATCTCTGAGTTTGGCCTACCATCTACTAAAAGTACTTTTGATAATGATCTATGGATTTATATAGAAAGAAGAATAACTGCTAGTGAGCTTAAAACTTTTGGTAGAAGGAAGTTAATAGTTAATAATGTATTACTGTTAGAATTTAATACAAAAGGAATACTTGTTAAAAAAGATTTTTTATCGATTAAAGATATGAATAATTTAAAGATAAATGATACTGCAACAATTGTGAATAATACTAAAGACACATTTGTATCTAGCTTTATATCAAGTCTCAGACAAAAAATTAACGATCCATTGGGTATTAAAAAAACAAAGTAAGTTAATTTAGATAATCAAAATTAACCGGCAATAACAGCCAACAATAATAATGCTACAATATTTGTAATCTTAATCATTGGATTTACGGCAGGTCCAGCTGTATCTTTATAAGGGTCTCCAACAGTATCACCGGTTACTGCAGCCTTATGAGCTTCAGAACCTTTTCCACCGTGATGACCATCTTCGATATATTTTTTAGCATTATCCCAAGCACCACCACCAGCTGTCATAGAAACTGCTACAAATAACCCTGTAACGATTACACCTAGTAACATAGCACCAACAGAAGCTAAAGCCTCAGCTTGTCCACCGATAGAAAGTATTACAAAATATAAAACAATTGGAGATAAAACTGGTAACAAAGAAGGAATAATCATTTCCTTGATTGCAGCTTGAGTTAATAAATCTACAAGTTTAGCATAATCAGGTTTCTGCTTACCCTTCATAATACCAGGGTACTTTTTAAATTGTCTTCTAACTTCAACAACAACAGCACCACCTGCTCTTCCTACAGCTTGCATTCCCATTGATCCAAATAGATATGGAAGCATTCCACCTATTAACAAACCAACAACAACATAAGGATTTGTTAAATCAAAAGTAACAACTATGCCTTCTAGTTTTGAACCAGCAACTCCTGAAAAGTGTTTAATGTCCTCAACATAAGCAGCAAATAAAACTAAAGCACCTAAACCAGCAGAACCAATAGCATAACCTTTAGTAACAGCTTTAGTTGTGTTACCAACCGCATCTAATGCATCGGTAGTTTTTCTTACACTATTTGGCAACTTTGCCATTTCAGCAATACCACCCGCATTATCAGTCACTGGACCGTATGCATCAAGTGCAACAACCATCCCAGCTAAAGCCAACATAGTAGTAACTGAAATCGCAATACCATAAAGACCAGCGATAAAATTTGTAGCCAAAATTCCAGCTACAATAATTAATGCAGGAATTGCTGTAGCTTCCATGGAAACCGCTAATCCTTGAATAACATTTGTTCCATGTCCAGTTGTTGAAGATTTT
>Ga0209709_10004053_pt1 | contig 11938 bp, 12 predicted proteins | sample ArcticOcean_MG_C_2_FD_187435 | JGI IMG/M metagenome (GOLD analysis project Ga0209709, IMG submission 187435) | Marine microbial communities from western Arctic Ocean - ArcticOcean_MG_CB4_136 (SPAdes) (version 2) | ecosystem: Environmental > Aquatic > Marine > Oceanic | place: Arctic Ocean... | reverse complement strand
TTTTGAATTTTTGTCATTTAATTATTAATAAAATTTTTAAGATTTATATTAACATCATCTGCACACTCTATACTACAAAGATGTTTTGCATTATTTATCTCAATAAAACTTGAATTTATTAAATCATCAGACAAGAATTTTGACATCTCAACTGTAGATCCAGAATCACTTGATCCTGTCATCACAAGTGATTTAGTTTTAATATTTTTAATCATATCAATATTATCTTGGTGATAAGCAAAAAGTTTGTAGGCTTTTAAAAAATTTAAATGATCATCTCCATCTTTTGTCATAATTTTGATAAAATGATCATAAATTTCTGGGTGATTATTTAAATATTCATCTGTAAACCATCTTTTTAATGCTTGCTTTGAAATGGGTTTGTTTAACTTAGCTTGTTCAAATCTTTCTATAACTAAAGCTCTTTGTTCTGTGGTTCTTTTATAAGTTGTTCCTATTACAGTAAGACTTTTTAATTTATCTTGAAATTTAGAAGCAAAATCTAGCGCAATTAACGAACCTAAGGAAAATCCAATAAGATTAATTTTATCTATTTTTAAAAATTTTAGCAAATAATCTAATTGGTTTGAAAAATCATTCAAAGATATTTCTTTTTTATTATAAGGAGTTTTCCCATGACCCAATAAATCATAAGTAATTATTGAATGATTATTTAAGGAAGTTATTTGAGAATCCCACATTCTATGATCTAAGCCAACACCATGAATAAAAACTAATGGTTCTGTATTATTATCAAAGAAGGTATGATAATTTTGATTTGGATCAAAATTTTGAGACATTGATTTATTTAGGATCTAATCCCATTTCTTTCATATCCTGATAACGATCTCCTGTTCTAGCATGAGCTCTTCCACTTGAAGCGCCACCAATAGCAATAACAATTTCATCATCAAAAGGGGCGTCATGTATAGTAAATTCATGGGTTAAATAATAAGGTCTTAGTCCAGAATCTATTTTATGCATCATAGGAATAGACATTTTTGACCCAGCAGGACCTCTTGTATTGGTAAAACTTAAATATGATGTTCCACCAACAGCATCTCTAAACTTATTTCCAAATCTCAATGTGTGAATGAATGCAGATGCATGTTCAATTTCACCGTTAAGTCCAACAGTACCAGCTTTTCCATATGCTAAAATTTTTTCAGGTGAACCAATCTCTTTTATAAGTTCTGGAACTAAAATATCTCCTAACTTGGGAGCTAAGTCTAAAATGGTGGGTTTTAAATCTTCAACAAAACCTTTTCCGTGCCATGGGTTTTTAAAAACAGCTGCAACAGACACAAGTAAAACAGGTTCTTTAGCTTCTTTTCCACCTTCGATAAAAGTTTTGTCAACAAATTTTGTAAACTTTCTAAGTTCTAATTTCATTAACTTGCTTTTTCTATATTTGAATTATTCAAATTAATCTTTGGTATAACTTCGTCATTAAACAGTTTTATACTTCTCATGCAAGTCTCATGATCCATTCCAGGAAAATTAGACCAAACTTGAAGATTTTGTAAGTTTAATTCTGATTTTAACTCATTAATTTTATTAATAACATATTCGGGTGTCCCAAATAATAAGTTTCTTTTATGTAGAAAATCATAATTAAGTAAATCTAATTTATGTTTAGTTTCTGGCAGCTCTTCTCCCGGATCCATATGATTACCTAAGCCTCTCCAGTGACAAACCCATTTCATATAATTAATAATATGTTCGCCAGCTAATTTTTCAGCTTCTTCCATAGTTTCAGCAACAAACATATCTCTAACTAAAGATATACCTTCTCCAAGTGGCACATCTCTATTTTCAGCTTTAGACTTTGCATCTCTAAAAATTTCAAATCTAGCTTTTAAAGCTTTCACAGTTGGGATCCACATTATAGTATTTAATCCATTTTGTGCAGCCCATTCAATTGATCTTGCTCCATCAACAACTTGCCATATAGGTGGATGAGGCAGTTGTTTTGGTTTTGGTACAATACTAATTTTTTTTATTTCATTAGTTTTTGTATCAAGAAATTCTTCACTAGGTGGACTCATATCATGTTGCCAATTAAAACCAGGTGTAGGGTAGTTATAAAATTCACCTTTATGACTAAAAAATTTTTCAGTCCATGCTTTTTTCATGATTGTTAATGATTCATCAAACAGTCTAAAATTTTTTGCTTGATCTTTTAAATCAGCTTCTTTATTCATATTGATAGCTTCTCTTCCATATATTCCTCTACCAATACCCACATCAACTCTGCCACCTGACAACTGGTCTAGTAAAGCTATGTCCTCTGCAAGGCGTATAGGATTGTGAAAGGTAATTACATTGCAGGCTTGGCCAATTCTAATTTGTTTAGTTCTTGCTGCAGCATCAACACCCATCATTAGCGGATTTGTACAAGATTCCATTCCTTCGTGATTAAAGTGATGTTCAGTATACCAAATTGAGTTCCAACTATTTTCATCACAGTAAGTAGTGATTTCTTTAGTCTCGTTTAATAATTGATCGTATGGTTTATGGTCCCAGTTAGTAGTGTTACAAAAATATCCAAATTTCATTCAAATCTCCTTAAATAGTTAAATTTAAAGACGACTGATCCCACTTTCGTATTCTTTAGTACCTTTTAAACTTCAAGTAACGACGAGTTATGTATCGCTTATATAAATATGTTAAATTAACTAGATTAAACAATCAATATATTTATTCTACGACTATAAAAATATTATGGAATCAAAGAAAATAGATCCAAAATTTAATAAGTATCAAAACCCTAAAATTGGGCTCATAGCGCTTGCTAGTGACTATATGATTGAAAAAGACTTTATTAAAATAATTAAGGATAAAAAAATAGATTTTTTTGTTAATAGAATTGAGTGCTTTAATCCATTAACTAAAGAAAATTTAATTAAGATGTCTGAAAAGGTTACAGAAGTAACAAAAGATATTCTTCCTAATGAAAAAATCGACTGCGTTGCTTATGGCTGTACATCTGGAACTATTGCAGCAGGATATGAGGCTATCCAAAAAAAAATAAAAGATGCAAAGTCAGAAGCTATTGTTACAACCCCAAGTACAGCATCGATTAAAGCACTTAAAAAATTAGATATTAAAAAAATTGCAATTTTCACACCGTATTCAAAAAAACTAAATGATGAAGTGTTAGATTTTTTTAAAAATGAAAATTTTGAAATTAAAGCAAATTCTTATTTTAATATTGAATCAGATATAGATATAGGAAAAGTTGACCCTAACTACTTATATGAAGTTCTTTCAAAAATGGATTTAAATGGAGCTGAAGCTTTGTTCGTTTCGTGCACAGCGTTACCAGCTTTATCAATAATTGATAAATTAGAAAAAAAACTTAATATAACTGTACTTTCAAGTAATCAAACTTTAATTTGGGACACACTGAATTCGATTAAAAATAAAGAAACAACTAAAGGTTTTGGAAAAATTTTTGAAGTTAATTAGAAATATTGTTTAAAAGTTTCGTTAATCGATAAAACACCATAATCGTTTAATCCACCAATTATTAATTGAAGCGCCACTATTAAAATAAAACCTAAACCTACATAAGCTATCCATAAGTTTTTTTGAATATAATTTGCTAAATATGTGGCTAAAGCTCCAGTTAATACAACAGACAAAACAAGTCCAAATATCATAAAACCAAAGTACCCTTTTGCAGCACCAACTACACCAATAACATTATCAAAACTTATTGTAATATCTGCAAATAAGACTTTATAAATACTCTTTACAAAAGAAGGTTCTGTAGATTTTTTTATCGGAGATTTAATCTTATTTTTCATTTCAACTAAATCTTTTCGTAAATCATTAACAATCCAAATTAAAAGAAATCCGCCTAAAATTTTTATATAATAAAATTCAAATAGATAAGTAGCAAAAAGTGCAAAAATAACTTTAAAAACTAAAGCGCCAGCCACCCCCCACAATATTATCTGTTTTCTATTTTTTGGAACAAAGTTGGCTGCAATTAAACCAATAATGATAGCATTATCAGCAGCTAAGATAATATCTATAAAGATAATTTGGGTTAAAATTATGAATTCTTCAATCAAGATTTTTTTATAATATTAAATAATTATTATAATTCAATGTTTTAATATTTAGATTTTTTTGTTCCTTCAATAATTTCTTTAAGATCATTATATTCTGCACATCCACAATCTTTTAATATTTTTAACCTTTCTTTAGCTAAATCCATTCGATTAGTAATAACATAAAGCTCACCTAAATATTCATTAATTCCCTTATGATTAGGTTCTAAAGCTAATCCTTGCAGATAATATTTTTCTCCACCCATATAATCACCTAATTTTCTAGTTGTAAATCCTAAGTAGTTAAGAGTGTCAGCTTTATTAGGTATTTTTTCATTCGATTTTATTAAAAGACTTAATGCTTTTTCGTATCGTTTATTTGCTTTTTTAGTCTTATTTTTTTTTTCATATTTTTTTGCAGATTTAATAAGCAAAACAGCTTTATTATAATCTGATTTAACTTTTGATGAGTTACCATCATCTGTTCCAGCAGCTTGTGAATAAATAGAAAATAAAATTAATAAAAAAAGTGAAATAGAAAGTTTTTTTAACACTAGATAAATTTCTCCATTGAATTTAAAGCTTTTAATTTAAGTCCATTATCTCTCAAATTATCTCTAATAGATTTTGCAGTAGCTAGCGAACTTTCATTATCTCCATGTATGCACACAGAGTCTATTTCACAAGGTATTTTTTTCCCACTGTGACAATTGAGTACCTGATTTTTAACCATACTTAAAACATGTATTTTTGCCTCTTCTGGATTAGTAATTAATGCGTGTGGTTTTTTCCTAGAGACTAGATTTCCATCATCTTCATAATTTCTATCCGCAAAAATTTCACATGCAATTTTCATATCAAATTTCTTAGCAGCTTCTTCCATTTTTGATCCAGTTGGTACTAAATAAATCAAATCTTTACTGATTTCATTAATAGTTTGGGCTAATGTAGTCGCTAATTGAATATCTTCACATGCCATATTGTTTAGGGCGCCATGTGGTTTTATATGAGTAACAATTGTTCCATAATTATCAGCAATTGTTTGTAAAATTTCATATTGATCAACTATTAACTTTTTAATTTCATTTGATGAAAGATTCATTCTTTGTCTTCCAAAATTTTCAAGGTCATTAAATGATGGATGTGCTCCAATACTCACATTATTTTTTTTTGATATCTGAACTACTTGACTCATTGACTCGTCATCTCCAGCATGAAATCCACAAGCAATATTTGCAGAATTTACTATTTCAAGCAATTCTGGATCATACTTGTTGGAATGATGTTTTGATTTCTCACCCAAATCACAATTTATATTAATTTCCATAGTATAAATGTTAAAGTATAACATGACATGATTAAAAATATATCTAATCTTGGTGATGCAGCTGTTTATTGTGATTTTGGCTCAGAAGTTAATGAAACAATAAATAGTTATGTTATTGATTATTTTAATAATTTATCAGATTTGATAAAAGAAGAAAAAATTCAGGGGATAACCAACCTTACCCCATCTTATAATAAATTAATCGTTAGTTTTGATTTAAACTTCACTAACTATAAAAAGACCAAAAATATAATAGAAAATTTAATTATTCAAAAAAATAAAAAAAAAAATAATAAAAATATAAAAATTCCAGTTTGTTGTGAGGATGAATATGGATTAGATTTTAAAAGACTAAATAATAAATTAGAAATTAACAAAGATGAAATCTTAAAGTTATTTTTTAGTAAAGAGTATTTTTGTTATATGACAGGATTTATTGCAGGTATGCCTTTTTTAGGTGACATAAATGAAAAAATTAGGTGTGAGAGATTAGAAACTCCAAGAGTTAAAGTGCCAAAAGGCTCAGTAGGTATAACAGAGCAATTTGCAAATATTTATACTTTTGAAAGTCCTGGAGGGTGGAACATTGTTGGAAATACACCTTTAAAAATTTTTGATGGAATAAATTTAACAGAACCATCATTAATTAATCCAGGTAGCAAAGTAAGTTTTTACCAAATATCCAAAGAGGAGCACTTAAACTGGAATGAGTAGTACATATTTTGAAATTTTAAGACCGGGCATTAATACAACTATTCAAGATAGTGGACGAAACCACATGTATCACGAGGGAATTACAGTAAGTGGTGCAATTGATCAACGAAATTACAGATTATCTAATAAGTTAGTTAATAATAATTTAAATGAAGCCGTTATAGAGTTTGCCTACCAAGGACCACTTCTAAGATTAAAAAATAATAAAATTAACTTTAGTATAACAGGAGATGTGATCTTTAAAATAATTAGAAAGAATTTAAAAATTGAAGATGGAGCATGTTATAAAAATTATATTTTAGAAGATGAAGAACAATTAGATATAATCTCAACAAAAAATACAGCGTATGGATATTTGTCAGTTAATGGTGGCTTTCAAATAGAAAAACTTTGGAACAGCTATTCAATAAATACAAAAGCTAATATTGGTCCTAATATGGGAAAAAAATACTCTATAGAAGATAAAATTTTTATAAAATATTCAAATCTACAAAAGATTAAACAAATGCAATTAAACTATACTGAATTGTCAGACAATATAATTAGAGTTATCAAAGGTACAAATTTTAATTATTTTTCTAACAAAGCACAAAAAAAATTTTTTAACCAAGAATTTTCTGTTACTAAACTTGCTGATAGAATGGGCATTAGGCTAAGTGGCCATAAACTAGAAAATATTGTCAGCACTAATATTAAATCTGAAGGACTTGTTAGAGGAGCTATACAAGTTCCAGCTGACGGTGATCCTATTATTATGCTTTCTGACCACGGAACTATTGGGGGATATCCTAAAATAGGTGTTGTTATTTCAGCAGACCTAGATCGTGTAGGTCAATTAACACCTGGATCTACTATAAACTTTAAAGAAGTAAGTCTTGAAGAAGCTCAAAATATATTTAAAGCATACACAGAAGATACAAATAAATATTTAAATGAAAATAATTAGTAAAATTCCTGGTCCAATATTAGTTTTTATGGGTGCTTGTAGTTTAAGTTTTGGTGGTTTAATTGTTAAATCATTTGAAGGATCTACATTGTGGCAAATATTATTTTGGAGATCTTTATTTTTTACTTTTACAGTATTACTCTTTTTAATAATTACATATAAAAAAAAATTATTTAAAGCATTTTATGAATCTGGTTTACCAGGTTTTTTTGGTGGAATTATTCTATCATTTGGTTTCTGTGGTTATGTTTTTGCGATGTATAATACTACAGTTGCAAACACCAATTTTATTATATCAACACAAATATTATTTTTAGCAGTTTTTGGTTATTTATTCTTAAAAGAAACAATCTCATCAATCACACTAACCTCAATTATTTTAGCTATTACAGGTGTTTTATTGATGGTAGGTAACTCATTGTCTCCAGGAGAGATGTCTGGTAATTTAGCGGCTTTTAGTATGCCTATTACATTTGCTGTTCTAATTATTATTGTTAGAAAGTTTCCTACTGTTGATATGGTGCCAGCTCAATTTATAGCTGGTGTTAGCTCATGTGTTATCGGATTTTTATTATCAGAAAAACTTATGGTTTCATCACACGATATTATGCTTGGTTTCACAGCAGGTTTTTTTCAAGTAGGTTTTGGATTTATATTTATAACTATGGGTGCACGAAACACACCTTCAGCTATGGTTGGTATAATTATGTTATCAGAATCTGTTCTAGGTCCAATGTGGGCCTTCCTATTTGCAGGGGAACGGCCACCATTATTTACTTTAATTGGAGGTGGAATTATTCTTTTTGCGGTATTATTACAATTTTATGCACTACTTTTTTCAAATAAAAAGCAAAAAATTACAAGTTGACTCTAACATGCATCTGGTAGATTATTCCTATATACGGGAGAGACTACAAAATATCGTAGCGCCGAAGGAGCAACCACCCAGGAATCTCTCAGGCAAAAGGACCGTAACATATTAACTCTGGAAAGAGATTAAGTTCTCGCCGACGGAATAAAACTCTCAGGCAAACATACAGATGGGTACAGTGAGTTAATATGGAAAATATAAAGACAGCACTTTACAATTTACATCAAAAACATGGAGCTAAGTTTGTTCCATTTGCTGGCTATCAAATGCCTATTCAGTATTCTACAGGAATAATTGATGAGCATAAAAGCACAAGAGAGAATGCAGGTATTTTTGATGTGTCACATATGGGTCAACTATTCATTAAAGGAGATGACACATTAGCAAAAAGTCTTGAAAGAATTTTTCCAGCAGAATTGAGTAACGCGAACTTGAATCAATCGAAATATAGTTTTTTAATGAATGAAGAAGCAGGAATTCATGACGATTTAATTATTACAAAAGTTGGAGGTGGTTTTAACATTGTATTAAATGCTGCATGTAAGAACACAGATTTTAAACTTTTATCTAAATTGTTAAAAAATAAGTATGAAATGGTTTTAAGCGAAGAACTATCCCTTATAGCAATTCAAGGTCCAAAAGCAGTCCAAATATTAGAAAAGATAATCAATGGAGTATCCGATTTAAAGTTTATGAATGGCGATACATTTAATTATCTTAAAGAAAATATTTATATTACAAGATCTGGCTATACAGGCGAAGATGGATTTGAGATATCGATAAAAAATGACGATGTAGAAGTGTTTGTGCAAAAACTCATAAATGAAGGGGCCAGTTTAATTGGATTAGGTGCCAGGGATACTTTGAGATTAGAGGCGGGGCTTTGTTTGTATGGTCATGACATGGATATCAATAAAAGCCCGGTAGAAGCTAATTTAAAATGGGCAATATCAAAAAATAGAATTCTTAAGGGTGGATTTATTGGATATGAAAAAATTAAATCTCAAATCGAGAATGGGGTAAGTAAGATCCGTGTAGGTATTAAGCCAGAAGGAAGAATTATAGCTCGAGAAAAAACTTCAATATTTAGTGAAGATGATAAAAATATTGGTGAAATTACAAGTGGAACTTTCGGTCCAAGTGTTCAGGCCCCAGTTGCAATGGGTTATATAGAAAATTCATTTTCTAAAATTGATACTAAAGTGTTTTTAGAAGTAAGAGGAAAAAAATATCCGGCAAGTATAAGTAATTTGCCATTTTATAAAAAAAGTTACGTGAAAGGAGCTAGCAAATGAGTGAAGTAAAATATTCAAAAGAACATGAATGGATAAAACTAGATGGAGATACTGCTATTATAGGAATTACACAACATGCAACCGAAATGTTAGGAGATATTGTTTTTGTAGAGTTGCCAGAGATAGGGTCATCTGTTGCTAAAGATGGTAATGCTGGTGTGGTAGAGTCTACAAAAGCTGCAAGTGATATTTATACCCCTGTGTCAGGAGAAATTATTGAAAATAATCAGTCAATTGTTGATGATCCTGCAAAGGTTAATGCTGATCCAGAGAATGAAGCTTGGTTTTTTAAATTAAAAATTACTGACAAGTCTGAAATGGACTCATTAATGAATAAAGATGAATATGAAAAATTTTCAAAAGAAAGTAGTAGTTAAATGTTAAAAAATGCTCAAAAAGATTTTATACAAAGACATATAGGCCCATCGGTTGATGAACAAAATGTTATGCTTAAAAAATTAGGCTATCAAAGTCTTGATGATTTAATAAAAGATACTGTACCAGAAAAGATCCTTCTTAAAGATGATTTAGATATTGGAGATCCAAACTCCGAATATAAAGCACTTAGAAAATTAAAAAATATTGCAAAAAAGAATGAAGTTTATTCAAGCTTCATAGGAATGGGTTATTATGGAACTTATACTCCATATGTAATACTTAGGAATATATTGGAAAATCCAGGATGGTACACTTCTTATACTCCCTACCAGCCAGAAGTAGCACAAGGAAGACTTGAGATGCTACTTAATTTTCAACAAATGATAATTGACTTTACGGGAATGGATATTTCTAATGCCTCTCTTTTAGATGAAGGAACAGCAGCGGCAGAAGCTATGGGATTATGTTATAGAATATCTAAATCTGAATCTAAAAAAGTTTTTGTTTCAAAAAATTGTCACCCTCAAACTATCGATGTTATTAAAACAAGAGCTGAACCTTTAGGTCTAGAAATAATAGTTGGCGACGAAGATAAAGATATTAAAGAAGATATTATATGTGGTATTATTCAATATCCAGGCACCCTTGGGGATATAAAAGACCCTAGTGAAGCTATTAGTAAAATACATAAACATAATGGAAAAGCTGTTCTTGCATGTGATTTATTAGCGCTTGCTAAACTAAAAACACCAGCAGAATTAGGTGCTGATATTGCAGTCGGTAGTTCACAACGTTTTGGAATTCCAATGGGCTACGGAGGCCCCCATGCTGCATTTTTTGCAACAAAAGATGAATATAAAAGATCAATGCCGGGTAGAATAGTAGGTGTGTCGGTCGATAGACATGGAAAAAAAGCATACAGACTTGCCCTTCAAACAAGAGAGCAGCATATAAGAAGAGATAAAGCCACAAGTAATATTTGTACAGCTCAAGCACTATTAGCAATAGTATCTGCTGCCTATGCTGTCTATCATGGTCCACAGGGCATTAAAAAGATTGCAGAGAGTGTTTCTCAATTAACTAAAAACTTTGCAGATAAATTAAAACAATCTGGTTATGAACTTTATTCAGATCATTTTTTTGACACCGTATCAGTAAAAACTTTAGATAAAACTGATAAGATTTATAAAAATGCCCTAGATCAAGGGGTAAATATTAGAAAAGTAAATTCTGAAATGTTAGCAGTTTCTTTTGATGAAAGAAAAAACCTTTATAGAGCAAATCAATTATTGAAAATTTTTAATTGTTCAGAAACAATTAAAGAATCCATGAATGAGAGCTTATCTAATATTCCAAAAAATCTATTAAGAACCTCAAGTTATTTAGATCATCCAGTTTTTAACAGTTACCATTCAGAAACTGAGATGCTTAGATATTTAAAAAAATTAGAAGATTCAGATATTGCCTTAAATAAATCAATGATTGCTTTGGGGTCATGTACCATGAAGCTTAATGCAGTTTCAGAAATGATACCAGTTACATGGAAAGAGTTTTCTCAACCACATCCTTTTTCTCCCGTAGAACAAATGGATGGTTATAGAGAGTTATTCACTGATTTAAAAAATTGGTTAAGATCAATCACAGGATTTTCAGGTGTTTCATTACAACCAAATGCTGGAGCACAAGGTGAGTTTGCTGGTTTAATGGTAATACGTAAATTTCATGAAAAAAATAAAGAATCAAATCGTAATGTTTGTTTAATCCCAAGTTCTGCACATGGCACAAACCCAGCAAGTGCTCAAATGGTTGGTATGAAAGTTGTTGTGGTGAAATGTGATAAGTATGGAAATGTAGACTATGAAGATTTAAAGAATAAAGCTGAGGAACACTCTGAAAATTTAGCCGCACTTATGGTTACGTATCCTTCAACACATGGTGTATTTGAAGAAAAAATAACTGATATTTGTGAACTCATCCATAACCATGGTGGACAAGTTTATATGGATGGAGCAAATTTAAATGCGCTTGTTGGAATAGCTAAACCAGGAAACTTTGGTCCAGATGTTTGTCATATAAATTTACATAAAACATTTTGTATACCCCACGGTGGTGGAGGGCCTGGTATGGGACCAATAGCGTGTAAAAAACATTTAGAAGTATTTTTGCCAAAACATTCTGTGATAAAAGATTGTGGCCCAGTCACTGGAATGGGAGCGGTGTCTGCAGCACCTTGGGGCAGCTCAAGTATTTTGTCAATTTCATGGATGTATATAAAGATGATGGGCTCTGAAGGTTTAAGAAAAGCATCACAAGTTGCAATACTAAATGCAAATTATATTGCACATA
>Ga0209709_10004051_pt1 | contig 11939 bp, 12 predicted proteins | sample ArcticOcean_MG_C_2_FD_187435 | JGI IMG/M metagenome (GOLD analysis project Ga0209709, IMG submission 187435) | Marine microbial communities from western Arctic Ocean - ArcticOcean_MG_CB4_136 (SPAdes) (version 2) | ecosystem: Environmental > Aquatic > Marine > Oceanic | place: Arctic Ocean... | reverse complement strand
GTTTTTTCGTACGGGACATGAAAAACAACATGTTGAGAACATGTGACTTCCCTAACAGTTCGATGAATTCTCGTCCTTGCGATTGCAAGCAAAGGGGCTGCTCATAAATGGGTGGTTGCATATTGCTACCAAGTTGCTTGATTATATCAAGCACCCAGTTTCAAACCCGATACCATAGTCTCTGCTTTGGAACTTTTTCTTCTTAATAGGAAGGGTACCTCCCAGTGACAAGGAGAAATGATATTATGAGTAAATGCGGATGCGGTAGATCACCAACAGGAATGTGCAAAGGATGGCATGGTCTATCCCAAGAAGAATATGAAGCGAAATTGAAAGAACACCAAGAGAGCTCAAAAGAGGAATGAATTTGGCAAGGAATTGGAATACAATTCTTCGTTGGGTTCATCTGATTTTTGGGTTTTGCTTTACGATTTATTTCGGAGCAATTACGTTCAACAAAGATATCGATTTCTGGGATGACACACCCTGGGTCACTATGGCCATGGGAACTGTTGTACTGGGTATTGTGTTCTGGACAGGAATTATCAAATGGCAACTTCCCCGGATCAAGAAGTGGAATCGAAAGCGAAACAAAAAGAACTCAAGCAGTGAATAATTCAATTGAGATGGTTCACAAGAGCCTATCCGAACGCGCTCTGTATATTCACTCTCATTCAGAGTGAACTATCCGCTCGATTGAGAACCCAGTCGAAAAGTGATTCAAGGCTCGGTTGAAGCAAAACAGCATCCTGCGTAAGTGTATACTCGACCGTTGCCGGTACAGTTGCAAAGACCGTACGAGTGACTAAGCCACTGGCTTCCAATTCACTTAATCGCCTTGTGACGGTTGTTGAGGAAGAGTCAACCCTCTTTTTTATTTCAGAGAAACGCATTGGTTTTGGATCACAATTGAGAGTATAGAGAATGTGAAGCATTTTTGATTTGGAGAGTAAAACGAGCAAATCATCAACATGGGCTCGGGCTGAATCGCACATGGATTCCATTCGTTGTGCTTGCACCACAGTCATAGTGGTTGTAAGTATCAATTTGTTATTAAGGCACGGGTTACAACATTGTTACAAGACGTCACCTGTGTCACTCACCTCCTTATGTAAGGATGCTTTTAGCCCCAGCCATGACCACAAACCCCAATGGAAGGACAATGAAGGCGATTGCATTCTCGAAACATGGCAAACCCACACAACTGAAGAAGATGGATGTACCCTACCCGCACGGCTTTGATGCATCAAACAACGTCGTTATCAAAGTTCACGCTTCATCTGTCAATCCGGTCGACAAGGCCCTTCTTTCTGGTGACCTGAAGATGCTCGTGCCAGTCGCGTCCTTTCCTCACGTGATCTCTTACGATGTATCTGGAATCGTCGAAGAGGCTGACGCCAATGGTAAGTTCTCTGTGGGTCAGTCCGTGTTTGCTCGACTTTTCGGGGATGAGGATGACGGTAAGAAAACACCGTGGTTCCGAGGGGCAATGGCTGAGTATTGCGTCGCACATTCATCCAATGTCGTCGTGAAGCCAGACAATCTTACGTTTGCAGAAGCTGCATCAATTCCACTTGTAGGAATGACTGCCCTCCAGGTGCTCAAAAACTCCGGCCTCAAAGAAGGCGGTTCAATCTTCATCTCTGGTGGAGCAGGTGGTGTCGGAACAATGGCCATTCAACTGGCAAAGCATGTGTTCAAAGCAGGCCTTGTTGTAACAACTGCTTCCAAAGGTGAGAAAGAAGAGTTGTGCAAAAAACTCGGCGCTGATGTGGTCGTGAACTACAAATCTGAAAACTTTGAAGATATCTATGGTAATGACAATGCAAACAAATTTGATGTCTGTTTTGACACCACTGCAGAAAGCCTTCGCATGACAAAGGTCGTCAAAGAAGGTGGAAAGATTGTTTCGATTGCGGGGATGCCAACCTTAGACGAGATTCGTAGAATTGGTGGTACTGCCTGGATTCTCAAGTTGTTTTTGACTCGAAAAGAAAAGCGAAAGGAGTTCAAGGCTGCGCAAGCTGCCAAAGCAGACTGGACCTACCTCTTCCTCTCACCGAGTGAAGAAGACCTCTCAACACTTGCAGACCATCTTCAAAACGGAACCATCAAGCCAACCATTGACGGAGTTTGGGATTTTCATTCCGAGGATAAAGAGTCGGGCTGGGAAGGTGCCTTCAACCGGTCTTTCTCAGGTCGAGCAAAGGGTAAATGTGTGATTAAAATAGAATCCTGAGCCAACAATGAGTTCTGAAATCCCTACGTATACTCTCTGAAGAGTTCTTAACGCAAGGCTAGCCTTTGAAAGTATCAAACGAAGGTAAAGGTTACAATGAAGGCCAGAACATATCGGGCCAACTTCAGTTCTCGTTTTCTAAATTGGAGAATTACACTTCGGGCAGAACTTCCAAACTGCCTGCGTCGAAGAGCCACAATTATGGCACATGTTTGATTGACTTGCGTTGTCCATGACCACGGAATCTTTGACTACAGAATTGCCAACTTGGCCGATTTGGACCATCGGAGTCTCGTCTTTTTCAAGGTGACTTTGACGGACGCGACCTGCTTCTGCGAATAAACCAGCCTTTTGGTACATTTCTGCAGCGCCTACGAAGTCTCTTGCCATTTCGAGGTCCTTTGCTTGTTGTGCTATATTAACAGTACTTTGTGGCGGTGGTGTTTGTCTTTGAGGAGGTTGCTGCAACGGCATCTGGCCTTGAGGGCGTTGCTGTACAGGTTGTTGAATCACCTGTTGAATTACTTGTTGAACGACAGGTTGTGGAGTATACATCTGAGGCATTTGTTGTAAGATTACCGTCGGTTTACCACTTCCGTGTGAAAAAGCGATTATGCCAGCAAGCAAAGAAAAACAACAACTCGTCATCCCAGGTATGGCAAATACGTCATCCGTATTATCTCCGAACTCCCTACTCTCGCATTCCACCACGCTGTTCTGTTCTAAACAATCCTCATAGGTGTCTCCGTCATTCGCCATATCAAGCGAAAGCATCAGAATAAATATGGCGAAACAAATACCGCATATCCACCACCAAATTTTGCGAGAACTCCCCGAACCCCCATTGGTCATCCCGTTGAAGAATACTTGGGCCATACACTTAGGAGAAGGGGTTAGCGTATTATGATGACCCAAAGCAGCGCTGTGGAGTTGAGAATTTCTCTTTCAATAATGTTTGAGAAACATGTGGCTCTCCCGTAAAAATCATCGAATCCGTTTTCGAAAGTTTAGTCAAAATTTTGACTCAGCATTCTGTGGAAATGATGCACACCTTGCTCTTTGCTCGGCGAATAGCGTCCTCGGTCATAGGCCTTTGAAGCCATACCTTTCTGCACTTCTTCAATCACCCATTGGTCTTGGTGCTCAACGGTATCGAGCACAGAACCAGCACCCTGACTCGCAAGTTCTGCATCACTGACATAACCGCGGTAAAGGATTCTGCATTGGTTGTACGAGACTGGAATTACCACGTTGACCGATAATCCCCACGGGTAGAAATTGAACATCATGTTGGGGAATAACCACAGGTAATACGCTGCAATATCCTGGCCTTCATCTGGGTGGCCTTTGGGTAAATCGAACTTGACATCACCTTTCATCGCCTTGCCGATTTGCAACACACCGCCGTCAAACGTCTCGGTGACATAACCTGAATAATCGAGTGCTTGATTGAGCTCGGGATGAACATAAGGAATATGAAAGCCTTCCAAGAAATTATCAACATACAACAACCAATTCGCTTCAACACTGTGGTCTCGGTCTCGTCTTGCATCATGGGTAAACCTCTCTGGTGCAATCCATCCTAAGCGCTGTTCAAGCATCTCCCACGGCAAGTCAGGCACTTCTTCTTGGGCTGTGAAATACATCCCCATCCACTGTTTGAGCGGAAATTGCTTCAGGTGATCGCTTGCACTTGGAAAATCAATCGCTTGCTCAAACTCCGCCATGTAGCGGAAGGTTCCATCGAGGTTGAAGGTACGGCCATGGTAACGGCATTGGAGGTTTTTCTTGGTGCATGGCTCAAGCACCAAACGCATACCACGGTGCGTACAGACATTGGAGACACACTTCGTCTCTTCATCTTGAATCAAGACCATCGATTCGCCATTGACAGCCTCAATATGCTCCAGCGGTTGAATGGTATGGCTCTCTAATTCAGAGGTATGTGCGGCAAATTGCCATCCTGAAAATACGCTCTTGAGTCGTTCAAACTCTGATGGTTCAGTATAGAATCGTGATGGAAGCGTTCTGGCCCTTCGAATGTCAGCATCAATCAATTGCTCCGACATGATACGCTCAATCCTTCTGTGGTCTTGAGCATTCGCACGCCTATACCCAGACATCGTTTTCTGTGGTCATCTCGTCTTCAACCTCTCCGGTATTGACCACACCGCGTGGCTCGACCAGCAAAATATGGCATTCTTCTGTAGCATACGGTTTGTGCATGACGCCTTTTGGCACAACATACATTTCCCCTTCATTCAATGCGATGGTTTCATGCTCCATTTCGATGCACATTGAACCCTTGACAACGATGAATACTTCATCGGTATCAACATGATTATGCCAGACAAATTCATCCTTAATTTTAGCTAATTTGAATTGATAATCGTTCATTTCTGCAACGACACGAGGCGACCAATGGTCAGAAAACTTGGTTAATTTTTCATCAAAATTAATCTTTGCCATAGGCAAAGGACACCTCGGCTCTTATTTTGGCTTAACTCAAAGCTCAGTGGTTGGGTCCCAGCCTGAAACATAGTGTTCATCCAGTGCAGTAATGGCTTCCATTTCACTTGAGATGTCGACGTTGAGCGAAGCGAGATTTTCGATGATTCGTTGAGGGTTACTCGACTTGGGAATGGTAATACATCCGGAATCGTAACAGAATTTGATGGCGACTTGAGCCGGAGTACAGTTGAGGCGTTGGGCTATTTCTGTAAGTTTGGGGTCATCGACTTTGTGACCACGAGCAAGTGGGGAGTAAGCCATCAGCCGGGCTCCAGCATCCTCAGTGGCTTGTTTGAGGTCTGGACGTTGCAACCAGGGATTGAATTCAACTTGGTTGACGCTTGGCATGTAGGTCGCGTATCCTTTCATCGCTTCCAAATGTGCCGCGCCGTAATTCGAGACGCCAATTGCTTTGACCCAGCCTTGTTCTAAGCAGTATTCCATCGCTTTCCAAACTGGAGCGCGATGTTCAGGGTTTTCTGGAGGTGCGTGAACCAAGTAGAGGTCGATGTATTCTGTATCCAAAAGTGCGAGTGATTTCTTGCAGTTTTCAATCGTATCTTCATAACTAACAGCATAGCCACGGCGAAGTTTGGTAGTAATAAAAACCGATTCACGTTCAACATTCGCCTGCTTGACGGCTTGACCAACTTCGTGTTCATTGTTGTACATTTGTGCAGTGTCGATGTGGGTATAACCGGCTTCAAGCGCTGTTAGAACTGAGGATTTACATTCACCTTCACTGGTCATCAAGAAGACACCGAGGCCAAATTGTGGGATGTCAAGGGCAAAGGATTCGCCTCCATCTGCAGTTCGATGACTGATACGCATGATGCGACCAGAGGGCGGAGATTGATGAATCCGCCGATTCGTACAAACTTCGGTATGTTCTACAGCCATTCAAATTACCCAGTTGATGATTCTTAACTCCAATGCAATGGCTACCATTGTGGTTGTATTCGGATACAACGAGTCCCATTGCTCGAATACGATATCGAGGGTCACTGTTTGAATAGGTCCCACGTGCCTTAAATCTGAAACCCGACTCAATCGTTTGAAGGTTTAGAGATCTTTGATTTAAATCTCTCAACCAAATCTTGAATCTTTCCGAGATAGATATAGTTGATGTGTGCTATTGAGAAGATGAACATCACCCACCACATACCACCCAAACCTGAAGTTGATTCTATGTCGCCTATACTAAAACCCGAACGAATACCCCCTCCGAATGAGGCTGTTGATGCTATTATCCCATACAATAATGTTCCGACAAGGAGAGGAAAAGTCGATAGAATGCGGGTAGTTTTTTCAATTAAGCCCTTATTCTCAAATACGAATCCTTCCTCAAGTTTACCCATTCCCTGAGCGATTGCAATTACAAAAAGAGTTAAGATTGAAAGCAGAGAAAACCATAACATCAAAGAATTGAGTGTACCAATCGATGAAAAATGAGAACAAACAAATGGAGTTGAATCCGTTTCACACCACAAACCATCGTATGAATGTGAAGCTGTCTGTCCTAATATTTGAGCGTCGTCATTTGAATCAGGATCAGATGTTGTGATTTCAAAACTAAAAAGCCCTAAACCTATTTCTTCTTGCCATGAATATTCTCCAGAACCAAATGGTATTCCTGATTTGCCTGAATGGTCGTAATTGTACCAAGAGGTAGAGTTTAGACCGATTATTATCAGAACTAACATGGCAAAACTTACTCCGTAGCGTATTGCTTCATTCTTATCAATTTCAACAGAAGAAATACCGTTTTTGATTAACGAGGTTAAGAATGGCAAATCACTGGATGGTGCTTTTTCTTTGCTAAAATCCGAAGTCGATTTTGGTTTAGATTCAATGTGAATGTCTTTTTTGTTTTGTCTGAGTCTTAATATCAATTCTGATTTATTTCCGCTAACTGGCAAACCCTCGGATCTGAGTTTCTCTTTAAGTTGTGTAACGGTCAGTGTGACTCTTTCATCCTTACACATGAACACTGATAATGTCAGGCAGTAATAATACTTCACCCGTTTTGTAACTATTCGATTGGTTTATCACAATTTGGAGAAATTGGTGAAACATTCGTACTTGACAAATACCACTATCTTGATTGGGACTTTTTCACAAATAAATAATAGGTTGAGATTTTCAAATATCAACGGCAGGACCGTCGTCACTTCGTGTACCCATTGTTTAATGCGGCATATTCTGAACACATTACAAAGATAACTCTTCCAATATTCTGCCTGACGGTTTCGGATTCATATATTCATAGTAAATAACCCTTGATATTGAACGCCATTTGGGACTGGTTGTGTCAGATTTTTCACATATTGTAAACAACAAAGTAGCAATGTCCTCTTCGGGGAAAAGAGTATAATTGTTAAAGATTTTAGATAAACCCGAATTTTCGAATTGCCATCTCATTTCATCTAATTTGCTGTTTGAAATGAGCTCAGAGCCACCCCCCTCAACGATTGAATCATTGATGTAGCACCCGAATGCATATGCATTATCAAAATCTTCCGGGGTTAGAACAGGCATATTGTTGCGTCAGATGCTTTTGATTTAACGATTTTGTTGGGTGGAACCCTTGCACATCCTTAGAAATAGGTGAAAAACTCACCGATTCAAGTAGTTAAAAGCAGACGGTACCCACACGTTCATTTTGAGCGCAAGGGGCCCCTTGCGATTAATGGGTATTCAGACAACCATCAACGTTGCAAAAATTGACTCATTTCGGATATCATCCAATTCTGCTCGACTGACGATAATGTCACTCCGAATTTGAGCGGTTTAGCGTTGTTGAACTTCAATCCAACTCCATGCCTTGGTTGTTTATTCATTCTGTACACCACCATCGATTCGATACTCTGTAAATCTGAAACCAATCGGGTTTTACTCTTGGTCACCCCAAAGAGCGAGCGTGATAATGTAATTCCTTGCCGATTCATGTTGAATGTTGTCGTTCCTTTGAGCATGAATAGAAACAGGACGAAGTTAACTGCACCCCCAACCAGAAACGGGATCGCAAATATCTCCCCACCGAGGCCTGTGGTGGACATGGATGCAAAGAAAATAGTGAGCCCTGCAAAGCTGAATCCAAAAGAAATGAGCATAAAAAATACTGTCAACCCACGGAAGCCATGAGATTGAATCCTGAACCCAATTTCATCCTGAGTCAGGGAGCCTTCTACTTGAGTCCACTCAAATTCATTCCAAACACGAGGGCTTTGTCCCATGAAAACCGATAAAATTAGCACGTATTTAATTTTTTTAATCATTCCCTGTTTAAATTGTTTAACATAGAAGAAAGGGTACCGCCATAACACCCTTGCCGTTTATTTAGCCATATGAAGTAAGTTCAGTGGAACGCTGCCAAGCGTACCCACTGTGTGGATTGGTGTACGAAGGCCCCCTCTGATTCAAACACTAACGAGTGCATTAATATAAAAAAGCGCAATGCTCAATTTATGTTTGAGAATTACCCCCCTGCAAGAAGGATATCTTCGATGCGCCACAGTTCAGTCTGAAGTGATGCTAGCCAAGTTGCTTTCAGAAGGGATATACAAGCCCACAAGTGCTGAGTTGAAACTACACGGTATGGCCGCAGACTGTAGTGCATGTGAAGACGGAGACCAATGGTGCTGGTCAGATGCCCATGCCTGGATGTATGGACAATGTGCAAAGAATTACCTTTCTCATCATGACTCAAATTCATCATCTTCATCTTCAAGCCACTCTGTATCCTCACCTTCGGCGATTCGGCGTGTCGCAAAGAATAGAAATCCAACGCAAACAACGCCAAGCAGTCCCATCCCTAGTGGCATCATCGATTGAGATCCAAAGAACCCCTCCGGTTCTGGAACGGGCTCAACATTCACATTCAACGAAACGGTGTTGTCCTCGTCGAACTCGTCAATGACTTGGCTCGAATCTATTCGCACCACCAGGTCCAGCTCACCTTCCCAGTCAGGCATCCATTCGAAGACAATCGTCGTTTCACCGTCCAGTATTGATGTTTGGATTGTTTCAACTTCTTCAATGATGATTCTATCATTATGAGAAATATGAGCCTCCAAAGTAATGTTGAATGCTGTAGCATCGTGGGCACCGGTGTTGAAAACCTCGATACTGACGGAGGTCATCCGGCCGATGATAGGTGAATAATCCGACATAGTAATCCGTTCAGCACTGATGTCGGGTCTAGTCTCGATTACTTGGAAGCGAAGCGGCCAAGTCTTGGCTGAACCTTCCCCTGTCAAATTATTTCCAGCCAGATCGGCAACATCGAACCAGCAATCGAGGTTTTCACCTTGGATGGGCTGTGAACTTAGGTTCACAAGATACCGGCTGACCTCGCCGGGAATGATTATAGCAGCTGTACCCTCTATCATGTCTCCAAATGATTGAAGGCCATTAGTCTGAACACAGTGAACCGGAATCCCTTGCTCCGGCAGGCCTGAATCCGCTTCTTGGATATCAAATTGTAACTGAATTTCAGTTGAATTCGTGGATATCATCGTCGGCTCGTGACCTACTATCGAAGGTGCCTCATCATCAATCTGCAGACGAATTGGTTCAGGACTTGGATTCGCATATCCCATGCCACCATTGACCTCGATGACCACACGGTACAATCCACTGCCAAGGGCATCCATCATCCCTTCAAACCTGCCATCGGCATCTGTCACCACCAAGAGAGGAAGATCGAGAGGGGATTCGAGCATAACCGAATATGAACCTGAAGCTGGTGCTAGGTCTGCAGCGACATAACGTACCCTGCCCTCCACCACCAGTCTCTGGCCGAGTGTGACATAATCATCATACACAAGTAGACGTGATTCGGCACCGAAGGTTCTCATCGAAGATTCGACTAGCATGACATCGGCATTAAATCGCCAGTAAAGTCCAGTGTCAGTGACATGTTCGCCTGATGAATCACTGAACTTGAGTGTAATTCCCATCTCATCTGCCGACATATCATCAAATAACGGAGATGCGATGAATGAGAGATTGAGAGTAATTTCATCTCCTTGGTCTTCGAACGTGAATCCTAGAACCTCGAGCAATGAATTACTCGACTGGAATGACCCATCTTTATCGTAGGACAGTGTATTACCTAGGCCAAGATCGATGATGAGACCTTCGATATCATCTAGGCCGTTTACATCTCTAATACTGATGTTTAGCCAACCGGGGTGAGCAGGAGTAAGAGTGTCACCACCTGGCAAGTCCATATTGACAGATATGACCTCGGTTGGAGAAGGGACCAGTGAGATGTAATGGACCAAATCTGCTTCAAATCCAGAGCCGCTCAAAATTGTATTACCGGTCTTGTCAAAGCCCTCAATGAACAGAGATACCTGCTGGCCGTGTGAATTGTATGTATCATCATATTGAGCGTGGAAAAAATTACTCCCCCCTTCCCTGAGAAGTGGCCTCTGGCTATATTCCTCTCGTTGAGGAATACCATCGCCATTATCGTGCAGACCTTCGACCCACCACCTCAGACGTAAACTACCGAGATCAAGCCCCTCGCTATCGGTACCGTCGGTGATAGTCACATTGAACAATTGCTGGGACGAGGGCAGGATTCTTTCACCAAGGGGCGCATTTGCTTGGAAACCTGGCTTTGTCGCATCGATGTTGAAAGTAAGTGATGCAAGTCCTGGCTCAGTTGAATCATATGGCCCAAAGAGATGGGCTGCAATGGTAAATCCACCATAGTGACTATCCTGTGGAGCAAACACATCGATTGAGTATGTACCATTGGGATCTACTGTTGTATTCGCACTTATACCCACTAGTTCAACGAGAACATCACCTGGGAGTGGATGACTGGTTTGATTGAGGAATCGTACAGTACCTCCGACGCGCAGTAAATCGCCACCTGCGACCCATTCGCCAGCACCAATCTGTGTGCTGCCATCGGTCGGCTCACTCATATCCCATACAGCGAAACTCGCAATTTCCATTCTGCGTTCATGATCTGTGGTCTGGCTTGAAAGCCTACTTGTGTGGAGCAAATCAATGGTCTTCGCCTGAACCTGCCAAACAACATCCTGTTCAGGCAACCATGCCCAACTGACTGTGAGATCCCATGTCATGATACCGCTCTGATTGTTCAATGCCATCCACGAACCACTGATATTGCTAACAAGTCCGGCAGGGTCATTGACCCATGTAGTATCGTTTTCAAAAGAATGGAATAGCGTTGGTTGACTGATACTGTTCTGAAGTTGAGGAATCATAGCAAGCCACGATAAATTCGATAGACCTTGATATGAAGTCACATCGATGCTCAAAGCCCGAGATTGGCCATCGGGGACAATGGCCTCTCCTGGCAGTGTAATTGTTGTAATGGAAGGCGGGCGATCTCCCTGCCCCAACCACAGGTTGAGCAATTCCACCTTTCCAGCACTACCTGAACTGACATTAATGATGATACTGACATTGCCAGCGGTATCTGGCGTGAGATTCGAAACATGTTGATTCAATTCACCAAGCAGGTCTGAATGAGGCGATACCCCGACTGCAGCGGTCCAGTTATATTCGATGTCAATCTCATCGAGAACCAATGTGGCATTCGCACTCACTTGAAGCGGAATATCGACGAATTCATTACCCCACGCATCGGTGAAACTTGGAGTGGCATTACCGAGATATGAATTCAGAGAGGCGGAAAAATCGGGGACTGTCGATGCATTGCTGAGATTTCCACTATGATTCCACTCCCAATTACCATCTGCACCAACATCGAGGGCGGCCGTTACATCATCGCTACCCTCGAAAACAACGACCAATTTCGGCCCATGTGTGGCGTTATCCCTCGATGTGATGGTTAATCTCGAGCCATCGGGCTTGTTGGTGTTTTCATCGCCAATGAGAATAAGTCCATTATTGGTCACATTACCATTAACCCAATCCTGGACCAGATCTGTCAAGTTTTGATTAGTGAAATCGAGCCAATTGTACTCGAGATTGGCAGGACTGTCCGTTACACTTGCAACTGCAACATCTCGGTCGGTCGCGCCAGAGGCACCCGCGCTCGACCAAGAAGAGTCGCTGCCCGTGAGGTTGTCAATCGCTTTATTCCAGGTGACGCCTGCAGCTTGTGTCACCTGCGCATTACTCTCAAGTCCTTCCTCCCAATGTTTCAGCAAAGGATGGACTGAGTAGGTGTGCTGGATGC